>OJME01002888.1_pt1 | contig 10744 bp, 15 predicted proteins | sample 1597151 | NCBI WGS metagenome assembly OJME01 (sample SAMEA2452118, study PRJEB22498) | human gut metagenome | biome: human feces; feature: human gut; material: feces | place: Australia | collected 2012
ACATGGGTGCTTCCGTTCTCCATGAAGATGCAATCTTCCCTGTAAGAAGCTGTGGTATTCCTATCAATATCAAGAATACAAATGCACCGGAAGATGCAGGAACATGGATCGTTGAAAGTACCTGCCAGAAGCAGGATTATGTTGTAACAGGTATTGCCGGAAAGAAAGATTTCTGTACGATCTTCATTACAAAAGCAATGATGAATTCAGAGATCGGCTTCGGTCGTAAAGTTCTTCAGGCATTTGAAGAGAATAATATCTCCTTCGAGCATATGCCATCCGGTATTGATACTATGACCATCGTTGTTCATGCAGACGAATTCATCGATAAGGAACAGAGCGTTGTATCTGCTATCCATCGTCTGGCAGAACCGGATTCTGTTGAGATTGAATCCGGTCTTGCACTGATCGCGGTTGTTGGTCGTGGCATGAAGTCTGCCAGTGGTACAGCCGGAAAGCTCTTCACTGCTCTCGCAAACAAGGGCATCAATATCAAGATGATCGATCAGGGTTCTTCTGAGCTTAACATCATCATCGGTGTTGAAAACCGTGACTTCGAGACAGCAATCAAAGCAATCTACAGCACGTTTATTACAAAATAATATTTATATCGTGGGCAATTATCAGAGCACATTGTATAAATACAGACTTTAGCTTATTGTCCTCGCACAGGTAATACAAACGCCTGTCATTGGTTCTTATTCAATCCAATGGCAGGCGTTTGTATTCATATTAAATATATTCCCATTTTACCAGACATCATTATAATTCTGATATGTAATTTTTTTTAACTTTCCTAATGATTTTACTTTTTTCTGATAAGCTTTTTTTGTTGTTCTCTTACCATTTACATAATACTCGTTTATTGTTTTATACGTTACCGGATCCATCCGTGTGCTATATTTCGCGACCTCTGTTCCACCCGACTTTGTCTTTTTGAAATATGTCTTTATATACACACCCATACGTCCGATAAATTCATCTACAAATGCTTTATCAGACATTTTTGTTATACGTGTATATATACCATGTTGGTCACTCTTTGTACTTTCGCTTCTAAGCTTTCCTTTATAATAATATTTAAACTTTAAAGGTTTCCCATCTGTCTTATAAAAATATTTATCCAAACACTTCTTGTATGTTGCCTTTGCTTTTTAGTAAACTTAGATGCTGTCTCGCTTCCACTACATGGCAGTATGAGTGCAATGATCAATAATGCACATAATAATAAAATACTTCTTTTTCTTTCGTAAATGTCTCCCTCCAAATTATTGATATATAAATAATAATATATATTATTTATTATTTCAACCAACTCATTTTCATTTAACATTTACACAATAAAACATTTGCCCACGACTTCAAGAACAGTTATAAATTTTATCTCTTACTGTGCGTCCGGCTGGCACATCTTGATCCGCTCTGCCGTATCCTTGGTAATTGCAAGGCATCTTCCGTGTACCCGGACGATGACATTTCCGAAAAACGATGATACCACCTGAACCTCATCCCCCGTATCTAACGGACAATCTCCAAATAATGCTTTATCTGCACAGTTCCACGCGATCGTTGAACAAAATCCATCCGCTGCATTTGATAATGACATCATAATAACCACCCTTTCTTCTAACAAATATGTGTCAATCATCTGCTGATATATGCTTAGTATATCCCCGATTATATAAATTATACTTCCGCACTTCCTGTGCAAGTCAATGCTAATTATTGTTCAACAATCTAATCTTTCTTATCAGAAACTAACTATCTGGTCAACCATGCTTTAGAAACCTTTTTGTTCACAAGTTCTGCTATTTATATTTTGTGTGAATAGTTCTCAAGTCGATGAAAAAAACCTAGAACATTCACAACATTTCCATCAATACTAAATACAACCACATAATTCATCTGTGGCACAACCACCTCATGGTATCCTTTTTGATCAAGAAAGTTATCTCTGCATCGTGGAAACTGCAATGGGTTTTCTTCCAATCTTTCATATATATCATTGATACTATCCAACAAGTGTCTGGCAGCCTGTTCATTCTTAAGTCGATAAAGCAAATAATAAACAAGTCTATCTAACAGTTTCTCTGCATGTTTTGTTATTCTCAAATTATAAGCCATACTTTCCCCTTGTTTCTTGAAGCGAGATTCTTGCATCCCTTACTTGACCTTTTCTTATTTGCTGTTCTGAAATTTCTATATCATGATACATCGCTATTCGATTCATGGTATTTTCGTAATTCTCCATACTCATAATAACCATATCACCATATCCATTTTTTGTAACATAAATTGGTTCTTCAGACTTGTGACACATATCTGATATCTCTGCTGTATTCTTTAATTCCTTAATTGGTATAATCTGTGGCATAATACCCACCTCCTACTTTATAATGGTATTATTATACCATAATTGTATTCTTTATAAAAGTAAATAACCGTAAAATAAACGGGCATGCGGACAAAAAGTTGGACTGTGTAATGTCTGACATGTTATGAGGTACACACAAGAACAAATATCGACAGCACTTGTATTGCTAAAAGCGACAGGATCCCCAGACAAAGTTGTCCAAACCTTAGGGTATCCATCTGCACCAATGCTTTATCATTGGCATAAAAAGTATCCCGAATATTTCGATGTTCCAAATCAAAAGCATTGGAGACAAGCTCCAACTGAATTGAAACATGACGTAATTAAACGTTGCCTTATTAAGGGCGAGCCTGTAAAATTAGTGACAGAAGAAATCGGATACATACCTTCCTTGATATATAAATGGATTAGGGAGTATCGGGAGAAGGGATGTTTTCAACCCACGAAAAAAACTACTGCCAACATTAATGTAAATCCAAACGATATCACATCTGCGGAAGATATCAATGAGCTTAAAGTTCAGATGCTTGATATGCAGATGGAAATAGATATTCTTAAAGAAACAATCAATGTATTAAAAAAAGACCCCGGCATCGATCAGACAGCTCTCTCAAATCGGGAGAAGGCAGTGATAATCGATGCCCTGAAAAATAGGTATTCACTGCCGGATCTTCTTAAAAAACTAAACCTTGCAAAAAGTAGCTATTATTATCAAGAAAAAACCATTTATGCAGAGGATAAATACTCCAATCTTCGCAAAAGAATCGTACAACTGTTTCATGAAAATCGTGATATATTTGGTTATCGGAGAATTCATATGCTGCTTCATCGTGAGGGTATAAAAGTTTCTGAAAAAGTGGTTCGTCGTATTATGAAGCAGGAAAAACTAATTATCAGACGAAAACGCAGACAGAAATATAACTCCTATAAAGGTGAAATAACACCTGCGGTGGAGAATGTTATAGCTAGAGATTTCCATGCTACAAAACCGAATCAGAAATGGCTTACTGATATCACAGAGTTTTCTATCTTCACAAAACAAAAAAAATAGCCTAAAAGCCAGCATTTATGCGACTTCTAAGGCTATTCCTAATAGCAGGGGATGAGAGAATCGAACCCTCTCAGAAATTCTTACACCCCGCATAAAATAAGCTTTTTCTACATTCAAGCTTGAATACATTTGAACATATTTTGAACACATTAACTATTCATTTTAAGGAAGGAGAACTCATTCAGTATGGAATCTTTTATAATAATCAAGTCTTTTCTTTTCATTCTCTTGTTCCTCCTTCTTCTTCAAAAATCACCTTAAAATTTAAAATTATTTCTTTTTTTTTTCACATGACTTTTGACTCCTCCTTTGCTTAGTTTCCCTTATATACAATGAAAAGAGCCAGTTATTTTTACATAACTGACTCTCATAAAGGTTTATATTATTTAGTTGTTGTCTTATTTACTGATTGCACCACAAGTTGTGCATTCTTTCCAATGCTCAGTCCAAGCTTCCTTGTCTGTTATTGTCCGATCTTCATAAACTGCGTCATGGTGTACTGTTTTTGTTACTGGAACGGGATAATCATGATAACCGCATCCTCCCTCTTTACAAGTATCAAGATGTATGATATAATAGTCATCAGATGGGGAATAACCTGCTGCGGTAAAGTCCATGTTGCACCCATTACAAAAGATATGACGTTCTGAAGTAGTTACCTCCTCATCCCAAGCATCCTTAATCTTAACACTTTCCTTATGGGTTACAGCTGGATGCTCTTTTGTACACTCTTTCCATGTATGTTTAGCACATTTTATTTTCACATTACATACATATGATTTTCCATTTGTTCCCTGAACTTTTATCTTTACATTTCCGGTCTTAACTGCTTTTACTGTAACAGCATTCTTGCCTTTCTTTTTTACAGTTGCAATGCTTTTATTTGTAGAAGAACATTTCTTTACATTTGTTCCATGCAATACCAATTTATATGTTGAACCTGCTTTTACAGTCTTTTTCGTTGCAGACAAGCATGGTTTCTTAACTGTCACTTTGCATTTATATTTTTTACCAGATACCTTTGCTGTGATAACTACTGTTCCGGCTTTCTTAGGTGTTACTTTTCCTTTTGCCGATACTGTAGCAATCTTCTTATTGCTTGATTTCCATGTTACTTTCTTGGTTGTACCTGTGATCTTTAATGTCTTTGGAGTACCCACATACATAGTTGTCTTTGTTTTATTAATCTTTACCTTACTCGCTGCCTGTACATTTACAGGTGATAAGGATATCATCATAACAAGCACCATCATACATGCAAGTAACTGACACAAACCTTTTTTTCTTTTGTTCATTTGATTACCCTCCTAATAAAATAATATTTTGTTATATTTTACTATGAAATAATTGTAGAAGTCAACCATACACGGTTAATGTTGTGTAAAAATATTTTGTATACTTATGTCATTAGGAGATATAAGTATATGACATATTCCAGCGTGATTATTTACAGGATAACTTACCTGTGTAAACAACAGAATATTACGGTTAATAAATTAGCCACGCTTTCTGGTATTACCCAAAGCACATTGAATAATTTAATGCAGGGGAACACAAAAAATCCTAAATTAAAAACTCTGCACAAAATAGCTACAGGCTTTGGCATGACATTATCCCAGTTCTTAGATTTTCCTGAAATGAATGAAACAGTTTTTGAAGATGAATAAACCCACATACACCAAAATCGGTATATGTGGGACTTTTTATCTGTCCTTCATTATTCGTTCAATATCTTTTTTAGTTTCTTCATATTGATTAAGTAAATCTAAATATCCACAAAGACCGTTTTTTTCTATAGTTGAGAAGATTTTGTCCCGATACTCCGTCAAATTATACTCTTTATTTAGCTTAAAATAATAATATTTTTTTCCACTTGATTTGATTTGTGTCTTATATGCACCATCATATAATATTCGTCGTAATGGTGTAATCAAAAAACAAAACCCTATGTAACAATTTGCCTTAATTTGTGAATTCAACTCCTCTAATTTACTATCCGTTATAACTGACATAATACTTTCTTCTATACTGGGTTCAGGTGTTCTTAACGCCCGTTTTAAATTATTCATAGCATTTTCAATATTTGTTATATCAATCTTTTTTGTAGTATTTTCGTAAATTCTTTTTGTGCAAAATTCAATTCTATTAATATCCTGTTCATCAAGCCCCTGTTCTTTTAATATAGCATTTATGTAATTTTCATTATCTTTATCAAAAATTACAGCAGACCATTTTACTTTAATTGAGCTTCTATTATATATTTGTGAAAATAAATCAGCATATAACTTATCATCTATAGTGTACTTTGTTCTATCTCTATCATCCTTTCCATTATTTTTTTTAGCTAGCTCAGGTGAAATATAATTATCCAAAATTTTTCTATTTCCTTCACCAATGGCATTATATATCTTATATAACCAATAGTAGTTTTGACAAACATATATAAACGAATTTTTACATTTTTTATAATACTCTTCTTCTTCATTTCTATTTAAGTATTCAAATAATTCTTTGTATTTTTCAGTACTTTCAGCCATAGACAATACCTCTCTTTAATTATGATTTTTTATTTGTATGATAAATCAAAATATTATGGTTTTCAATCTTAACACCCTAATTATTTATGTGTCTGGGAAGGGGGAGACGGTTACGTAGTTTTATATTTTCTGTCTATTTATAATCATAATCAAGTTATAACTAATAAATGTAAGTCCGCGGCATTATCTGGAGGAATATATGTCAACGAATCACTTTATAGATTCAAAATCGATTGCAGAACGAATCGCAATTTTAGCAGAATGTTCTATAAATAATAATGGGAAAAATAAACCTCTTAGCAAGGAAATTTTATCTCAAAAATTAAACGTAAGTAAACCAACCCTTTATGGGCTACTTGATAATGCTGATAATTTAAAATTATATCAAATTCAAAGATTAGCAGATATATATCATGTAACACCTGATTACATCCTATACGGTGAAAAATGCACCTCTAATGAACTAACTACTAAATTTGAAATGCTGAAACCAGAAAATAGAAAATTCATTATGTATTGCATCAACTATTTTCTATAATCGTTTTCTTAGCTTACAGATAACACAATACTCGTTTTCTATATACCTAGCGTATGTATCAAAGTTATTTATGTAATTAAGAAATATAGGCAAAAGAAAGAGGTATCAATGATAAATATACGAGCACCAACATAAAAAAAAGAAGTTCCCCCACCCCAAATACGGTGAAGGAACTCCTAAATTAAATTACAAATTCTATTATACAACATTTTTTTATTTAGGAGGTATTTTTTTATGAATATAATTATAGATTCAAACAAAATGTCGATAGATGAGTTTGTGTTATCTGGGAGTGATTATATATCGCCCACTGTAGCATTACGAGATGTACGCTATGTGTACGAACAAGACGAGTTCGGAAATCGCACAAACAAGATCGTTGCAGTACGATATATGTGTATAGACCCTACTAATTTTTCAAGCTACGCCATAAAGGTCATGGGTAGTGAAGCTATAATTACACCCGAGCAGATCAAGAAGTCCCCAGACATCATTTTAATCGATATCCCGGTTGATGATGTAATTATCCGCCCTTACGAATTGTCTTTCGGACAAATGTCTGTTTCAATTTCCGCTCCTTTCGTAAGCATCCATTCTGGTTCTGCACGCATTGAGGACTTATAGATATGAATAACATTCTTATAACGTTTATAAGCCTAGTTATCTGCCTTTTGCTGGTATATTTCTCTGTGATACTCTGTCTAAAACACTTTAGACATACATCATGGGATGAAGCCCACCAGCTTACCGATCAGTACATATACAAAATACTTGACTGCTTCAGATCAACAGCAAAGACCAATCCAGCCATTCAGTATGATGTATTTATTGGTGGACTATATCCTGGTACGCTGTCTCCCCGCGAAGATCTGGTAGAGGAAAGGTTCTACAAACTTAATATGTGCTTCGATGACTACTACTATGTTTACTCTTATATGTCTACTTCAGGTAATATGGTAATATATCAATTTCGGGCTTATTATCCTGTCGACGCAAATAGACATACTCTACTGAGAAAAACACGTCGTATAGCAGAACGGTGTCTGCTTAAACATTGGCATGATATGGGGGTGTATAATTGTCCTCCAATCGATAATTTCGTGGCTGTAAATTTATATGGCTGTGTATTGAGTATATGCTATGCGTGTAATGAAGCAGGCTTTGCCGAGATAGCTGAAATGCGAAAATCACCTCATTAAGTATGTGATTAACAGGCTGATCTTGTTTATATATAACTACATTGGCAAATACATCAGCATTTCTGTGCTGATGTGATGCAGTCAATGTAAGTTATATATAAATCAAGTCAGGTTTGCTCTCTATAACTATTATCTCTCACATGGACATCTAGGTCAGTATTACCCTAGATGTCTTCTGTGACTGTGACAAAGAAAAGAAAGGAGAAAGAAAATGTCTTTTTCACCAAAAACAAGAGGACGATGCTGGATTGTAACTGTGCAGGAGCAAAATATGATAAATGCTGGTCTTAGCAAAGAACAATATTTTGATTATGAGTTTGTTGCCGACTATTTTATTGGCTTGTGGGAAAACTCCGGAGATAATCGAAAGGCTGGCTTGGTGGTCTGTAAATCAGCTCTAGGTCTGTACCATTTACATATGGCATGTTATGGCAATACAACAACTCTGAAATCAGTCTCTGATATTCTATACCACTCACACGTTGAGCCACAGTACGGTGGCAAGGATGCCTTGAAAAGCTATCTTTTAAAAGAAGGAATCTATTCTGAGAAAGGGGAAATCGTACTACTGCAAAAGAACCTAGATGCTATTGAGGATTCACAAGGAAAAAGAAGTGATCTAGAGGAAATTGCTCGTCTACTCAAGGAAGGTCAAACACCGCAACAGATACTTAGGAGCAATCTTCAATATTATAGATACGAAAAACTGATATTACACGCCTATACCGACATGCGAATTGACACTGCTCCTGTTAAACTGGATGTATATTGTGAATGGCATCTCGGGGAAAGTGGTTCTGGAAAAACCTACTATTATAACACGCTCTGCAACAAGTACGGAAAAGATAAAATTTATATTGTCACCGATTACGATAACAATGCCTCGGGAGGTTTTGACGGCTACATGCGTATCGGTTGCCCACCAATATTATTTATGGATGAATTCAAAGGATGTGGAATATCTTACCAAAAGTTATTAACCATCTTGACAGGTTATACAAGAATGCAGACACATAGTCGATTCAACAATACATATAATCTCTGGGATACAGTCATTATAACATCAGTATATCCCCCAGAAGAAATATATGAAATTATGGTGGATTCTGAATATAGAAATACAGATAGTTACAAACAGCTTATCAGAAGAATATCAAAAATAATCTATCACTACAAAGAAAATGGTGAGTATAAGATATTTTCTGTAGATGGGCAAAACTATGTTGATTATCAAACATTAAAAGATATGGCATCTGGCAAGTGTTCTATTGATGGTTTTAAAACACTTTCCGAAGAAGAACAGCTTAAATTACCATTTGCTTAAAGGAGATTTTACAATGGATAATAAAAATAATGATGATGAAATAATTGTATCAAGTAATGCAACTCTCGTTAGAACTTACGATTATCAACCATATACATATGGTCGAATTGAAGTTATTCTTCGCGAATATTACAACGCAGAATTAATTTCAAACAGAGGATACAAAGAAGGACGGTATAACCCCTATTATAAATGCCATTACCGAATTGTTGATCTGACTACCAAGGAAGTACTTGTTAATGATGTCTACTTAGAAGATCTTCGGTATTTTTTTGCCAGACAGGGAATACCACTTTATAAAAAGAAAAAGGAATAGTGAGATTATATGGCAGAAAGTAATAAAGAATATGATGATTCATCCCTATTGAATTATGCAATTCAAAAAGGTATACTCTCTTTAGATTCCGTGCTGAATGATATAGCAGATATGGAACGAAAAGAATTATTGGCTCAGCATACCTATGCCATCACTAAAACAACAACAAAACAGGGAAAAACGATTTATTCTACATATCTTCCCAAACCTGATGGAGAAAGACTTTGTCGTCGAAGGAATACTCTGGAAGAACTCGAAGCTGTAATTATTAACTTCTATAAAGATTTACAAGAAGAAATATACATTGAAGATGTATTCTATGAGTGGATAAATCGTAAATTAGATTTTGGGGAAATCCAAAAGACTTCTTATGACCGATATGTGAATGACTACAATCGTTTTTTCCATTATACTTCTGTTCCAATAACTCGCAAAAAATTCAATAATATTACAGAGGACGATTTGGAATCATATATTAAATATACCATTCGTGACCTCTCTCTCACCAGAAAAGCATATGCCGGACTTCGAACTATAATTCGTGGCGTATTCAAATATGGTAAGAAGAAAAAATATACCTCTATAAGTATTACTGAATTTTTTGGAGATTTGGAACTACCTAATAATCTTTTTAAACGAAAGATTATAGATAAGGAAAAAGAAGTATTTATGCAGGACGAAATTCCCATTATAATCAATTATCTGAAATCAAACCCAGATATTTATAATCTCGGTATTTTACTTACGTTTCAGACAGGATTACGTGTCGGTGAATTAAGTACATTAAAAAAAGAGGACTTACACGGACACGTTATCAAGATCAGACGTACCGAAGATAAATACCGAAATGAAAATAATAAATGGGTCGTGACTATAAAGGAACATGCAAAAACGGATGCTGGTAACAGAGACCTTATTATACCATCTACTGCCCTGACTACGCTAAATCTAATACTGGAATTAAATCCATCAGGAACGTATTTGTTTGAACATTATAATAAGCGAATTAGAGGAAACACCTTTAATAAACGTCTTTCAGCTATCTGCGATAAACTGCAAATTCCACATCGTACCATGCACAAAATAAGGAAAACATATGGTACGACATTGATAGATGGGGATGTCGATGAGGGCTTTATTACCGAGCAAATGGGGCATAGTGATATCAGCACAACAAAAAAATTATATTATTTCAGCAATAAAACAATGGAAAATAAAGAAAAGCAGATTGAAAATGCTATATGTTTTTAAGAATAATTCTCATTTGAATACATACTTGAATACATTACTTTTTCCACAAAAGCAAAAACGCCAGAAGCCTTGTAAAATCAAGGTTTCTGACGCCAATCAAGCAGGGGATGAGAGAATCGAACTCCCACCAAAGGTTTTGGAGACCCCTATCATA
>OJME01002891.1_pt1 | contig 10740 bp, 9 predicted proteins | sample 1597151 | NCBI WGS metagenome assembly OJME01 (sample SAMEA2452118, study PRJEB22498) | human gut metagenome | biome: human feces; feature: human gut; material: feces | place: Australia | collected 2012
TGACAGGCTGGGATTTGTAACGGCCCTGGAAGAGCGGGCCTGTCCGCTGGTAGCGGCGGTTGTAGTAGGCAACGTACCGTACCCCGATGGCCTTCATCATGTGTTGCAAGGAATCGTTACAATCCTTCGCGAGCAGATGCAGATGGTTGCCCATCAGGCAGTATGCCATGATGATAAAATTTTCATCTGCGCAAAAATCGAGAATATGTAAAAAGTTCAGATTGTCGGCATCATCATTAAAGATGGTCATGCGGTTAATTCCACGGATCATGATGTGATACACGCCGCAGGACGAAAGTTTACGGGCTTTTCTTGGCATCGTCCTGCACCTCCGAGGGTGTCGTTTGGGGCGTCCATTCTTCCGGCTTGTAGGTCAGCAGTTGTATCGCCCGCGAGGCATCCCCTCGTGTCATTTTATGGGTGTCAATTTTGTAATCCGGGGCCAGCTTGTGGATAAGGGCAATTTGCTCATTGGTGATGGGTTGTCTATCCCACTTATAGCGCTGTTTTTTGTCCCAGATATGTTGATATTTAGCATGCTTCTGTTTCAAGTCCTGATACACATAGTCTAATGCAAATTGTAATGGCACCGCACTCTTGGAGCACGCTTTATTTTTCCGCAGGTACACCATGCCGTTAGTCAGCGGTTTGCTGATGCGGTAGGTTACGGTCGGGATAGGCAGTATATAGCCGCCATCCTTGAGTGTAATCCATGCGACATCATGGGTGGTAACACCTTCGCCAAGTGCCATAACGTCTACCTCCTTCTGATTTTGTATCCAGGTATCGGGAATGTCCGCACCTGTAAGTACCTTTATCGGTTCGGTTTCCTCCGGCAACTTTTCCACCTGCTCCTTTTTAGGTTTGGGAGCTAGCGGTTCCTCGCCGATTAGCGTTGCTGCCGTGCATATCGGCATCCTGGAAATGCCCACGCAATCAATAATCTTGCAGGCACTTTTTCCCGGATGCAACCGCAGGCCGCGACCTACCATCTGCGCATACAGGCCGACATTGGTTGTGGCAACCGGGCGGGCCAGCAGAACGGTTTCTGTCATCGGCAGGTCAACACCTTCCGTCAGGACAGCATAGCAGACAAGTACTTTAATTAGGCCCAAACGGTAGGCCTCCAACAGACGTCCTCTATTTTGAGTAGTGCCATCGATAAAGGCCGCGGTACTGGCACCATGCTGGGAATTGAGCAGTGCTGTCACATTTTTGCCCTCTTCAATGGATGGTGCGAAAATGATGGTCTGCCCACGTGCGTTTGAGGTGTAGGCCTCCGCGATACCCGCTGCTGTGCCAGACATAACGCGTGCTATATCTGCGGCATCATAATCGCCAGTATCCTCACGGTACTGCACTGTCCCCAAGTCATACTTGAGATTAACCTGACAAGCTTCTATAGGACTAAGATACCCGTGCTCAATGCCGTATAGGGTGTTATACTCGCACAAAATGTCGTCAAAAGCCACATCCAGGCCGACACCATCACCGCGGATTGCGGTTGCAGTGAAGCCAAAACGAACGGCATTTTTGAAGTACTCAAAAATTTTGCGGTAGGTCGGTGCAGCACTGTGGTGGGCCTCGTCGATGATGATGGTATCGATACTGTAGGGGTTGTACTTGTCGAGCCGCCCCACAAGGCTTTGCACCGAAGCGCTGATGATGGGTTCCCCGTGTGCATGTGTGGTTCCCTGCTCGATGCCGCAGGGAAGGCCTTTGAGGTATTCCAACGGCTGTATCACGAGTTCTTCCCGGTGAGATAAAATCAGTATGTGGTGGTCATTTTCCAGTACATCACAGCGGATGTACTCAGCAAAAATTCGTGTCTTGCCAAGGCCGGTTGCGATAACGCACAGGGCGGCATTTCCCTCGTAGGATTTCATACGCTGAAGGGTGTCAGCCTGATAAGGACGCAACGGTGGTGCCCGCGGGCCGTCATGGCCCTGTTGTAGAGGTGGATTTTTCATAGTCGACTCCTTGGTCACTGGTGATAGTAGTAAGCCTGAATAATTTCGTCCGACCCACTGCCATTGCGGATGATGAAGCGTCCGGGAATAGCAGGGAGCTTTGCGGCACTGCCGTCATCCAAGATAACAATGGAACTCTGTGCATCGGCAGTGTGGCCGCAAATACGACCGTCAAGCTGTGCTTTAAGACTACCCGGAACAGACCCTACGTCGGGGCGCTGAGTTGCCACAAGCAGATGAATACCGAGCGCACGGCCCAGACGGCCAATGGCGAGGAGCTTGTTCGTAATCGAGGCAACTACTGCCTTGCCATCTTTATCACGTCCAGTTGTATCGAGAATCATCGAGGTTTCATCCAGGATAACGACGATTCGATGCAGTTCTTCTCCGGTCGTCTGGACATATTCCTCAAGATTTGCACAGCCAGCGATAGAAAACTCTGTACGGCGATGGTTAAGCTCATGTACAACACTGTCAAGCATCTGCTCAAGGGCAGCATCATCATCTGCATAATGCCCCGTCTTACGATATTCGGGGCCGAAGTCCACACCTTTATAATCGGCGAGGTAGATGTCGTAGCCTTTTTGCGACAGCTGGTAGAGAATCAACAGTGCCAACTGCGTCTTACCCATGCCGGTGGCAGCAGCCAAAAGCCAATGAGGCAGCTGGCTAAAATCAATGCTAACGGGAATGCCTGCCGCATTGATGCCCAAGACGATTTTTGTGTCGCTATCGTCCATATATGTATCTGCCCACGGGATTAGCCGCCCCATAAGGTTGCACCCGGCAACAACACGAAGGTCAAAGAGCTGGTTGTTGCTGCCCTGAGTGATAGAGAGGACGGTCACATTAAGTGCGGATTCGATTGTTGTCCGACTGTCTTCCCAGTATTCGAGCGGGCAGCCTTTAAGGCTGAAAGTAAGCTGTTGAATATTACCATCCCTGTTGGCCTTAACTAGCAGTGGTGCTTCATGCGCCTGGTTGCAGATACCAGCACGCGAAAAATCGTCGTAATATGACCAACTGTGGGGGATATAACCAAAGAGGTAAATGACGCCAAGGCACTCTGCCAGCCATGCAATTACCCGAATAAAATTAACGAACGGTCTAAATACTACCGAAATCACGTCCTCGCCAGAGCCGCCCGAAACCATAATCAGGGCGGCAACTGCGAGTGCGAGGCACAGCAGCACATATTGCTGTGCGGTCTTTGAATCGGTTTGAATACGTCTAAGCCCATTGTGGAACGTATTCATGATATAATTTTTTTCCGTCTGCCATTGCAGGCGATCAGAATCATTACGCATGATTAAATCTCCTTTCAAAATAAATGCCCGTATAGCCTGATAGCACAGCTTTCATCCGCTAGAACGGACAATCATCAATCTCTATTTGCTCAAATGTCGGTGTGGTGCAAGGGTGAAAATACTCGTGAACCGTATAGTCCTTGTGACTGCCGTCGAGGTCAAAAACCCGAACGCAGTTGATGCGCCGCAAGAGCGCGTCCCAAGCCTCCGGCTTTTCGTGCTGCTCGGAAACATACTGCTTCTCCAACGGCAAGTTGGAAATGATGTATGCTTCCGTGTAGCAAGCCTGCTTGTTAGCATACCTACAGGGTAATTCCAAAGGATAGCCATCCAGGTATTGCAGCATGCTATTAAGGGGCAAGCTGCTGTGGAACTCATCGAAGAGCATCACTTTCTGCCCCCGGTAGCCATCAAAAGGATGGTGATAGTCAGACACCGCGTAGCAGTTTGAGTATCCGCATCCTTCTTTTACCGACCTAGTTTTTCCTGTGCCAGTAGGGCCAAAGATATAGGTGACTGTCATCTGGCGAAATACATTGCGGTATTTCTCCTCCAGGATGGTCTGCCTTGTCCGGTCAATGTGGGAGATATCTCGCAGGTATTCCGGGTGCTCACCCAGAATTTGCGCATTGTCTGCCCCGGATGCAATCAGTGCATACAGAGTCCGTAAGTCGTTACGGTCGCCCTGCTTGCTGTCAGGGGGTAAACTGCCACTTTCTTCAAACGTGTCAGAGTAGTTTATCCCTTCATGTACTTTTCCCTTGGAGTCGGTATACTTGTAGTGACCGTTTGCATCCTTGTTATACTTAGCACCCTCTTTACGGATGTAAGCATAGTTTTCGGAATTTTTTCCCCATTGAGGCACTTCGATGTGCGCAGTAGGAAACTTGTTCTTTAGGGTTGTGAACATTACAGGATTTTCATATACTAAAAATAAGTGTATGTGATAGGTTTCCTCTTGCCCCACTTCATCAGCCATGCACCAATAAAGGAGCTTGGCTCCTTTTTCAAGAGCAGCCTTGATAACATTATGATCATAGCCATGCTCTTGTGGATTGTTGATTGTCAGCTGGTAACGGCGTGTCGCGTAACCTTTTGCCATATAGTGTACCCAGTACACTACGGACACAAAGCCGCTGTGTACGCTTTAAAGCTTATAGTTATAGGCTTTATGGACTGTACACACAGGTATGGAGGTAATACTAGCTCCATACCTGTGTGGCGGCTTTAAGTCCATAGCGTACGCTTGTCGTTATAAAATTTTCAAGGTGCTGTATGGGTGTTGATTGGTTTACCTCAAAAATGAGACAAGCCCCATTTTTGAGGTGAGGCCGCTAACGCGTCCTACAGTGTGCTTGGAAACCTTAGTCGAGCACCACAATGTTCTCAGGCTTACGGTACTCGTTGTAGAAAATCTTCACTTCGCGTCCCATCAGGTCATGAAGGTTGATTTTAAGTTCGGCCATCTTAGCGTCAGAGAGATACATATCCCTGACGAAGACGCCCTCCCCGTTCTGGGAGGCAATCTCCGTTGCGAGGTAGATGCGGCAGCCGGTGACGGGACGGCCTTCTTTCGTGACAAAGTCACTGCGTCTATAACCAATGATTTTCATGGTTATTTCCTCCTTGGCATTATCGTTATGTTGTTTCCGAAGTACTGTCCTCGCCATTGGTAACTAAGGAATGGTGCCGGATAGATGCAACCAAAAGCAAGTGTGTCGAGCACTGCTGTTGATAGAACCAAACGACATTTCTGTCACCTCCCTTTTCTGATGGAGGAAACGTAAAGCAATATGACAACCGAGAGGATGTATCTTGCTTGTTCGCTCCCTGTGCTTATAATTCTACTCAGTTCGCAAGGGTGGACAATAAAGAAAAGACGAACTTAATTACAAATTTCTTGAATGAAGCTCGTCTTTATAAAGTGCTTTTTTATTTGGTTTGGCCGTTAGATAAGAGCATCCGCTTTGCTCTACCTAATGAAAGTCTTTCATCAAGCAAGCTGTCAAGCAGAGCAGGAACGCCGTCCATGTCTCCATCCATCGGGTGCATATAGACACCATTAACACCAGGATGTGTATGACCAACTAACTCCTCGTAAACCCAGTTGCTAAAGTGATTTTTGTAGATTGAGCTAAAGGTATGTCGCAGCTCATACGGCGTAATATAAGGGATACCGTTATACCTGCAATAGATCCCCCAGCGTTTACGGTAGCATAGTTGACCAGTGCTTCCAAAGACCCTCTCATGAGGGTCTAACGGAGTGACTCGATAGACTTGTTGACTTTCTAAAAGCATACGTGTATATCGAGTCTGCGGGAAGTCGCGTGCGGCAAATTCGTTCTTCCCATTTGTAGTGATGCCTTTAGCATTGATGGCACGGCGTATATGTATATAATCATTGTCAATATCGCCCCACTCAAGGCCCATCAATTCACCAGGACGTAACCCTGTAACGACTTGGAATCGATATGCATAGATTAAGCTGTCTTGACAAATCGTACCATTATAAGGCACCTGAGATTCGGTGAATAAGATGTTAAGCGAAGAAACGTCAAGTGCTTGCTTTTGACCTTTTTTGGCGTTTGAGGGAATTTTAATGTTTGATGTACGCAAATCGTTCCGGATATCGGCACAGTCCAAATAATTACAGAATCCAGATAAATCGCCGCGTATATTTTTAAGACTTTTTTGACTAAGATTGTGCTTTCTGTATGCGGTATAGATAACTCGCTTTAAATCCTGCTTAGTTAGTAGCATAACCGGGACTTTGCCAATTATAGGTTTAATGTGGTTGTTATACCTGTTGCGGATGGTGTAGATGTTTGTGGTTTCGAGTGCCTTATCTTGGAGGTAGCGCTCAAACACGGTATCAACCGTTGTACGTTCGCTGACGCTAAATGGGCAAGCTCCAGACAACCACGAGGTTGCATTTTGGGCGCAGATCTTTCGGCCTTTGTCACCCGGGACGCTTGAATAAAAAGACTTTCGGACACCGTTCTTTTGGAGGTTGATTTTCCAAACGTGCTTTTTCTCAACCCAGATTGCGCGAGAAATCATTTTACTTTGTGTGGTATACATGCGGACTCCTTAGAGCCGGCCATTTTATGTGACTGGCTCGATGAAAATAGTGTAGTAATCGTCCTTATTGATATTCAACAACCTTCCGATGCGTGCGATTTCCTCTGCCGAAAAGAGCGAATATCCGTTCATCTTCTGCGACAATGCTTGCGGGGAAATGCCGATGGCCTCCGCGACATTGTAGCAGGTAAAGCCTGCGCGGATGATTTCGGACCGCAAATTCAAATATTTGCCTTTCATGATAATAATCTCCTTTGAGTAATTTTCAGTAGGTGGCTTTATTATCATGATATTCAGTTCGCACGTACTGGCAAGAGGGGTATCACCAACTTTTTTATTTATTCTTGCAAGCAGGTGCTGTACCACACTTTTTATATGAAGAGTACCACACTTTGTACCACACAGATATAAAAATACCCTTTAATGAAATCCATACCAGTGATAAAATTATCGTTAGTACGTATTGCATTAAAGGATATTTGTAGAATGATAGAAGTTCGATTCCCGTACGGGTCACCAAAAAGCTCAACTTCGCAAGAGGTTGAGCTTTTTTCTTTTTATTGTACATTGTAAGGAGTAGAGGAGTACGGGAATCGAACAGCCCAGGCCCCGCGTCCGCGTCCCGCGGGGCAAAAACAGCCCCGCGGGCTGTTTTTAGGGCGCGGGCGCTTTACTTTTTACGCACCACATTCGTCAAGCAATAGAATCCGTTGCAACGACGGATTCTGTTTTTGTTTTTATGGGGGCTACGGAGCGATTGAGACAATCGCTGGTTTTGCCGATGAAGCGGTAGTAGATTTCGATGCGCATAACCGTTTCACCGTCAATTATCTCTTTCTCGTGGACGATGATTTTCTCAATCAGCGTGTGAACCAGTTCCTCGTCCAACTCCGTAATATCGGCATACGGGGCGACCAAATCGGCGAAATCCTGTATGCCCTGCGTTTTGGTGGTTGCTTCTGTAAGCAACGCTTGAATTTCTGCGGCGCGGGTTTTCAATTCTTTTGTTTCCGCTTCATACTTGGCAGATAGGGTCTGATAGAGGTCATCCGAGAGCCGTCCGAACACGTTATCCTCGTAGATGCGCTGCACCAGCGTGGTCAGTTCGGACAGGCGGCGCTGGGCTGCGTCCAACTCTTTTTTCATGGCTTTCTGCTCGTTCAGCTGCCCGGCCTGTGACAACCCCATCAGATAGTCCGCATACGCATCAGTATCCTCGGCAGCCAGCATAGCGTGGCGGCGGATGTCCGCCAGAACGATAGCCTTGACCTGTTCCAGCGAGATATAATGCGTGGTACACACCTTGCCGCCGTAGCGCCGATTGGCGTTGCAGCTGAATGTACCCAGCGACTTACGGCGTTCATCTTTTTTGCGGCTACAAAATGCCATGCGCTTGCCGCACTCCCCGCAGAACATGATGCCGCGAAAGATGTTATTCTCGCTGCGCTTTTTGCCCGGCTGCTTGACCTTGATGCGTTCCTGCACCGTCCAGAAAGTCTCGGCATCCACCAGCGCTTCGTGCGTTCCCTCCACAACGACCCAATCCGTTTCGGGCTTCCAAATCATCTTTTTAGATTTAAAATTTTGTGTGCCGGTGCGGAAATGCACCATATTCCCGATGTAGACTTGATTCATCAGAATGGCACGAACCGTGCTGTGATCCCACGCATACGGATAGGTCAGAACAATATCTGACGCAAAAGTTCCAAACTTTTCGTGCAGGTACGCCTGTGGGCGGAGAACTTGCTTTTCGCCCAGTTCCTTTGCAATGATGCTGCAGCTTTTGCCCGCAAGCGCCATTTGGAAGATTTCCTTGACGACCCATGCGTACTGATTCGGAACGAGCTTGTGGCGGTCATTGGGGTCACGGTCATAACCATACGGCGGGTACGCGCCCGTGTATTCCCCACGCAGTGCCTTTGCCTTGAACGCCGACTTGACCTTGCGGCTGATGTCCTTGGCATACCATTCATTGATGATATTTTTGAACGGTGCAAATTCGTTATCTCCGGCAGCGGAATCCACGCCATCCGTGATGGCAATGAACCGCACCTTATTCTCCGGGAAGATTACTTCCGTGTAGCGCCCGACTTCCAGATAGTTGCGGCCAAGGCGCGACAGGTCTTTTACAATAATCGTTCGCACCCGCCGCTGCTCGACCAGTTCCATCATTTCAGTAAATGCAGGGCGGTCAAAGTTTGTGCCGGAGTAGCCATCATCCATAAAGAACTGGCAATTCGTAAAACCGTGTTCCTTGGCATACTGCCCCAGAATGGCGCGCTGGGATTGGATGCTCATGCTTTCGCCGCCGACTTCATCATCGCGGCTCAATCTGCCATATAAAGCGGTAATATCCTGTAGCTGTTTCTCTTTCATTTTCCATCCTTTCCGAACAGCGATTCAGGATGTCTGCCAGCTGTAGTATAACTCTCTTTGCACGATTTGTGTAGGGGCTTTCGACACATTTTTTGCTGAATGGCGGTTCTTTTTTGCTTGATTTTTTCAAGTATACGGACTGCCGCCGCAAAAGTCATTGAGCGGGAATTGTGTGCAAATTGCACATCGCGCAAATGCTAATATTTGAAACTTTTGTGAATAATCATCGTCATCTCTCGCAATATGGCGGAGAACTTGCTATACTATGTATTGTTCATCTCTATCGGCATCCATGCAGGAAACGCCTCAAAATACGGAGAGTTCCGTAATCAGATGATTGGGTAACGAAAGATTTCCGCCTGCTTGCAGAAAGAATGACGCTTATTTGAATTTGAAAGAACCTTGAAAACCGAATTACAGTTAGGGGGTACGCGAATGGAGCGTTTAGACTTCTGCTCGTTTGTGGTGACCCTGCGCAGATACATTTATGCGGATGCGCTGGGAAACCAATTAGACTTACTTTGTTTGCTGTTCGGCAGCTTTCTGCAAAGTACAGATGCCGAAGATTTCACCTTCGACAACGGACAGGTCTGCCGCTGGCTCAACGGCACAGCGCGGGTCAGCCCGAAGATCACATCCTTTTACCTTGTCGGTGAGAACCAAGAAAAGCTGACGCAGGACATGGAAACAAAAATACTTACCATTATGTCGGACCCCGCAATGGCAGCGCAGAGCGAGTGTGACTTGTTGATGCAGGATGTTTCCATTTCCACCAGCAAGAAAAAGTCATTATACGCGGAACGGGATTTCTCCGTTTCCGCGCAGGTCGCAGAGTTTTTGTCCTTACTGCTGTGCTTCGCAATGCAGCGTGAGTTTGTAAAACGCGAAGCACGGGCAAAGGTCTGCGAACAGATCATCTTGCCGCCGGACTATGACCCGGTAGTTTTTACCGAGGCCCGGATGTCCAAATGTATCGTGATCCAGCCAATGACCGGGCCTTACAAAATTGTAAAGGCGGAGAATATTTTTAAAGAAATCCCATTTGCACTCGAAAAAATATTCCCACCTGTAAGTGAGGATTCCGAAGATGCTGTGGAACATGCCGAGCAGATGAAAAAACGCCGGAAAATGCTTTTGGCTTTGGTGCAATATCTAAAAGAAACTTATCAGCTTGGCATTATGGAAATCGAAACCGGCAACGAAGAAAAAGGTCATGCTCTTGTGCGGGAAGTTCAGAATATTTACCGACAACTGTATGGTGAAATGCCTGCCCTTATGGAAGAACAACGTCAGATGTATCGGGAGTATCTGGAAAGCAACGGAATCCGATTTTTCCAAGAACCCCATAAACTAACAGGCTGACGGCACAGCGGTTCTCTCACGAAAGTGAGAGGGCCGCTTTTTCTATGTTCATTTTCCTGCGCTCAATTTCCGCACAATTTCCCATCAATGCTAAAGCAGCCCGCTTTCGATAAAATGAATCTGTAACCCGATACCAAAATCGGTGTCGGCAGCAACATTCCGAAAGGGGGCTTTTTTATAAGGCAAGAGAAGAAAATTTTATCAAAAGCCTATCGGCACAAAATCGGCAGGGTGACGTTTGAGGTCACATCCTACGACAACCCGGCAGGCATGCAAACATCGCAGGAAATGCTTTTGCAGATGATGGAGCAGAAGATACACGGAGAGAGGAGATGATTCCCCGATGAAGCAATTCAATGACATTACAATTATCGGCATCGACCAAGGGTATGGCAATATGAAAACCGCCAATACCATTTTCCCTACGGCTATTACCGCTTACGACACCGCGCCCATGTTCAAGGGTGATGTGCTGGAATACGGCGGTAAATTCTACCGCGTGGGAGAAGGTCACAAGGGCTTTGTGGCAGACAAGTCAACGGACGGCGATTTCTATCTGCTGACGCTGGCGGCCATCGCCAAAGAGTTGGAGCAATACCTGCTGCAATATTGGCTGTTCTCATCGCTTCGCTGATTTCAAAACC
>OJME01002894.1_pt1 | contig 10721 bp, 6 predicted proteins | sample 1597151 | NCBI WGS metagenome assembly OJME01 (sample SAMEA2452118, study PRJEB22498) | human gut metagenome | biome: human feces; feature: human gut; material: feces | place: Australia | collected 2012
CGTAACGCGCAGCACATTCGTCGTGTGTGTCTGGTGGGAATACACAAGTCTGTCCGGCTTCACACCTAAGGCAGCCGCCATAATCCCATGATTCTTCCTGACAAGCTTCTCTTCATCGCCCTGTGAGAAGCTTAAGTTCAGGCTGCCGTATATCCCGGCACTCACCCCGCCCAATCTGGTAGAAAAGCCATGCGAAATCCATTTTTCATCCCTGTATGCCGCACAGCGGATAACCGGGACAGTGTGCGTGATGTTTCCATCTATAACACGCACTTCATTTATATATGTTGTCTTACTGTCATTGATAAATCGAATATCCTTCATCTATTATTTCTCCTCATCAGATAGCTTAGCTTTCTTTTTTCTTCTCTTTATGCCCGACTTGATAACCTTAACTATGATGAAAACAGCAAGCACACCGGCAGTACATCCGCCTATTATTACATATATCATAGGGTTGGTGCTCTCATTGACCAGACAGAACTGTCCGCTTGTTCCCTGCATGGATGTCTGCACATAGCTTCCCTTCACTCTATGTTCAACCTCAACCCATCCATTTCCATCATACTTATACAGCTTTACCTTATCGTATGGATTTAATACGCGCACATCAAGAGTATCTGAGGTGTCTTCGGAGATGTTCTCCAATGTAAGCTCATATACTATGTTATCTCTCATATGTGCTTCCTTTGGCAGCTCCATCCTGCTTATCTGGGCGTTAAGCTTTGTCTCCTCCGTGAAATTGTCCGATACAATGGCATAAGCTTTTCCACTCTCATCCGTCTGTGCACTCGACACCGAGGTGACATTGTTTCTGTACTCTCCGGCAACTACAATGTTTCCAGTCATCGTTTCCCCGGACAAATCCGGCCACACTACATAGCAGCCTTCTTTTTTAGGAACTGTGGGAAACTTTATTTCCGACAAGGACTGGCCATATTCAAACGTCTGTATTCCGACATAAATATCATCCACCCTGAATGTCACCTTAAGCTGTCTGAAACCCGCCGGCAGACCCTTTACATCAAGAAGGTCTTCATACGATATCGGCTGTGCCACACCTGTATAACTGATACCGTCTATTCCATGCACACCATTATCAACATAGAAATTCCCGGTAACTTTATCATCATTTTCGACCTCCTCATCCTCATAGGCTGTTGTCTGTCCAGCTACAGCACCTTCCCTCCCCGACTCAGTGTGCAGATGAACCATTGAGTAACAGCCTCTTATCACATTCCCATAGCCTGCTATACCGCCGACATACTTGTTCGCTTCCACAGAACATAGAGCGTAGGAATCGGAAATCATGGACAGTGACTGACCGCATATTCCGCCCGCATAAGCCCCATCACTGCTCTTTACACCTCCGAAAGACCTTGAATTTCTGATAATTCCAAGCTTCATATAGCCTGCAATTCCTCCTGCTCCATCCTTCTTCGATGTTATGTAGCCATTGTTCTGGCAATTATTTATCACGCATTTTGCCAGATAGCGGCTTCCGAGAGATATATCCGTCCTGCCTGCTGCATTATCTTCAAGGTCATCGCTGTCAACAGCCATGGCTCCTGCAATACCGCCGACATTGATATCCGCCGATACATCCCCTACGTTATTGCAGCCATCCACTCTTCCGGTAGTCTGTTCATCTATTTCCTCGTCCGATACATCATTGTAAAGCGGTTCCACATCAAGCTTCATGTATGCCTCAATCTTATCAAGCATCAAATCAAGAATCTCATTAATCTTGTCATTTATGTCCTGGAAGTCCTTGTTTACAACATCCGACTGCGATGACATATCATCATTGAACTTAGAAAGTCCCGATGAAATGTTCTTAATCTCGGCATAGAGCTCATTTCTGTGCGTGTCGAAATCATCAGACAGCCTCGTGAAACGTATATCCGACTGGGCGTTGAGATAAGTAAAAATCGACTTGATACCGTTGATGGCATTGTTGGCGTAGTTTACCGCATTCTGTATTTCATTCGCCGCATTTTCAATATCATTCCGCATGGTTTCACCTGCGTTTGTGAAATACGGCTTTAAGATATCATTTATCTTATTAATGCCATCAAGCACATCTGCTGCCGCCTGCGACATATCATTAGCTTTTTTCATTATGTCGACCACAGCTTCAACTATAGCCTTTAGATCATCCTGCGTAAGCTCATCGAAGCTCTTATAATTTCCATTCTCGTCCTTCAATATATTTTCTATTTCCTGCCATGAGCTGTTCTTTACAGCGTCATTGAACCTGTTGACAGCATCCCCAATCTGCTTGACGGCAGCATCATACGCCGCCTTATCGCCTGAGTTAGCTTCCAGACGGTTCTTGATATCCACATCGCTGTTCAGCTTTTTTATCCATTCAGCCATGCTGTTCATGCTGTTCATCGACTGGCTGAATGATTCCAGCACAGCCGGCAGTGAATCCGACACATACTCCATTCTCTCGACTATCAGATTCATCTGATCCATATTGCTGTTAGCGAAAGAGGATACCTCATCCGCCATAATATGTCCGGTATCAACAGCTTTGTCTGCATGCTGGATTAAATCTGCAAAATCATCATGAAAAACATTCTTGCCCGCAGTAAGGTCATCGAACGTCCGGTCAAGTATATCATGCAGCTCATCGACAGAATTTCTTATTGTCTCAGCGGCAACAACCTCTATGTAAGGCTCCATCTGCCCGACAATGCCGCCTATATCCTTTCGTCCGAATACCTTTCCTTCGTTGACACATGACAGGATAATTCCCGACTGTCTTCCCGCTATTCCTCCGATATTATAGCCAACATGCTCATAACCAACCTGCCCATTATTATTGCAGGAGGCGATTATTCCATCGGAGAATCCTGAAATTCCTCCGGTATCTATTCCGCTTCTGATGGAGCTGCTCTCATTGCCGGTAATATTTCCGATAATATTAGAGCTGTTTTCATCCTCGGATTCAACCCAGGCACTGTCATCATTTATGCCGGCAGCATTAGCACAATTATTTATTATTCCGTGATTAATTCCGGTTATTCCACCTGTATAATATGAGCCTGTTATACGTCCTCTGACTTCACATTTTTTGATAATTCCCGTGCTCTTGTTGAATGCAGCAATGCCACCGATTGTATTTTTTCCACTTACGTTTCCCTCAAAGGAACAATTCTTTATCGTGCCGTAATTACTTCCTACGATGCCACCTACGCACTCCTGTTCATCCAATGCCGCAATATTCCCCTTGACATTCAGGCTGTCAATGACGCCATTCTCCTCAACATAGCGGAATATCGCTGTGACATAGCTCTCCCCTGTAAAATCAATGCCGGATATGGTATGACCGTTTCCATCAAATTCCCCGGCAAAAACAGGAACCATGACAAGCTCACGCCCTGTAAAATCAAGGTTATTTCTAAGCACAATCTTCTTGTTCACCGACCATGAATCTATGTAGCAGTTAGCTGCAAACTCAAGGAAATCATCGACTGTTGATATGTACATCGTCTCTATCCCAGCCTGTGCACCGCTCTCCTCAATATCAGTGTTCTCCTGACCCGCACTGCTCTCCTCCTGCACATCATCCGCATACACCGGATAAATGTACGGCTGACAAACATTTACAGAAATGAGTGCAGCGGTAAAAGCACATAAACCGAATTTTTTCAAACCATCACCATATCTATTTGTTTTCTTCGTTTTCATCTGACTCCTCCGGCTTTCCACCATCATCCTGTTGCTGTTCTACATTGCCCGTGCTGACCAACAGGTTGGCATTTCCTCTTATAAATCCATGCATCTCACCTACAATATTTCCCTCTACCTGACCGCTCACAATTCCATCCACACGTATAAGTCCTGTTGTCTTTTCCATCTTAATAGGAATTGATACGGCAAATGAAGTCTTTTCAATAACCTTCTCACCAAGCAGGAGAATCTGTGGCAGTGCAAACATTACTATAATAATAGAAATGATTGTGCCACGTCCAAGACACTGACCGATTCCGCAGATAGCACCATCCGATGACATCTTACCAATAAGTATTCCCGCAATCGCAAGCATCGTACCTGAAGTTACAATCGTAGGGAAAGCGAAGTTCATAGTCTCTATGATAGCCTGCTCCTTGCTCATCTTATCCTTAAGCTCCATATAACGTCCCGAAATGACAATCGCGTAATCAATATTAGCACCCATCTGAATAGAGCTTACAATCAGGTAGCTCATAAAGAACAACGGCTTATTCTGAAGCGCCGGGAATGAGAAATTAATCCAGATGGCACCCTGTATTACAAGTATAAGAAGCACAGGCATTCCCGCAGACTTGAATGTGAACAGGAGTACCACAAGCACCGCAAGAATCGACACGACATTTACCACTGTGTTATCGACCTGGAATGTCTTGTATAAATCATACTGGCTCATAGATTCTCCCGGAATGAGTACCTCATCCTCCGGGTAATACACTCCCGCCATATCATGCATTCTGTCAAGGAAAGCAAATGTCTCATCACCTTCCTCAGGGAGATTAAGATATACAAGAATACGGCTGTAATTCTCTCCCTGCAGCTGGTCCTTTGCAACCTTCATAAGAGTGTGTGCATTCTCAAGCGTATCCATCAGGTCATCATCCAGAGTCACATAGCCCTCTTCCACCTCATCATAGAGGAACATTATCATGTCAATGAGCGGTACGCTGTAGTTTGACAGACCATTCACAAGCTTTGCATAGTTCTCATCATTCACTGCGTAAGCCATATACAGAAGCTCTGCCACCTCATAGTCAAGCTCTAACAGCTCCGAAAATTCCCTTATAGTCAGCTTATCTGCAAGCATATATCCGTCCATCGCCTCTGTATTGGCAAGACCCATGCACGAATCTACCTCCTCACACGCCTCAAGGTCAGCTATAAGCTTAGCCTCCTTGTCATAGCTTCCCGCCGGCACCGTGAGCGCAACCATGTTGGAGGTGCCGAAGCTCTCATCAATCATCTCGTCTACAAGCTGTGAATCACTCTGTATAGGTGTGTCAATCTTAGAGTAACCATATACATAAGGACACTTTGATGAAATCAGGTATGCAACTACAATCAGTGCCACAAAGATAACCGGCATGACGAATCTCGTCTTATACGCAAATTTTCCGACGAAAGGAATCTTAGGAATAAAGCTTTTATGCCTGGTCTTATCCATAAGCTTTCCGAAAAGCATCAAAAGCCCCGGCATAAGAAGAAATACCGAAAGAAGACTTAAAAATATAGCTCTTATAAGACACAGAGCCATATCCCTTCCTATTCCGAACTGCATGAACATCATGGCGACAAGACCACCTATGGTGGTTAATGAACTGGAAGCAATCTCAGGAATAGCTTTGCTGAGAGCCACTATATCCGCCTCCCTGATAGGAAGCCGCTCATGCTCCTCCTTATATCTGTTACAGAAGATAATAGCATAGTCAATAGAGAGCGCAAGCTGTAAAACAACGGTAACGGAATTGGAGACAAACGAAATTGTTCCCATTATAAAATTCGTTCCGTTGGTTATAAGCATAGAAGCGACGAATGTAAGAAGAAGCACCGGAACCTCCGCCCATGTCTGGGAGGTGAGCAGAAGCACCGTCACAACTATGATTGCAACAAGAACCGTTATGACCGACATTTCACTCTCTATCTGCTCTGCCGAGGCATCACCCATCGTGGTTGACACATATATATCATATCCGGACAGCTTATCCTCAAGCTCGGACAGCGCCTCAAGCGCCCTGTCATCCGTCTCAGGATAATTAAAAGTCACGTCATAGAGTGCGGAAAAATTATTGTAGTGTTCACTCGTATCATCAAATGTCAGCATTACTACAGAATCCATATCTTCTATCATATCCGATATCTCACATGCAGTCTCATAGGTGATATTAGTAACCATAATCTTAGCCGAACCATAGGTGATAAATTCATTCTCCATTCTGCTAAGACCCTTGCTCGTTTCCGTAGAATCCGGCAGATATGCCGAAAGTGCATTCTCGACCTTGACCCAGCTGCTTGAAACCAATGAAAAAATAATCGCAATACCAAATATCAGGAAGAAAAGATTTCTCTTATCAACTATAAAGGTCGCGACCTTGACCATGAAGCCGGCATCATCCTTTTCCTTCATCTTCTTGCTCATCTTCATTCTCCTTTATGTACCGTATTGTAAAGCGGTCATTCGCAATCCGCTTTCGCTACTTGCTCATGAACGCAGTCGCTTTGCGAACTGCGTTCAAATTGACCATTAAAATATTATAAGCCCACCCTTACAGATATTACAACTAAAAAAACAATAAACAGCTTGTTAAGAAGCTGTTTTTTTCCCCCCTAAAAGCAAAAAGGAGCCACAAACGGCTCCTATCTGCTCAAATAAAATGCATTTTCAATATGCTCAATTCTTCCGTCACCGTATATTCCTATGACATCGAACCGGCACACTTTTTTGTCATCATAATGTTTCATTGCAAAATGAAGAGAAGCAGCTCTTCCAAGCCTTCTCCTCTTGGCATATCCCACAGCCTCAAACGGTGAACCATGCTCATCATTACTTCGGTATTTCACCTCACAGTACACTAAAACATCATCAGCGCTCTCAGCAATAATATCAATCTCTCCAAGCTTATTTTTATAATTCCGCTCTAATATCTTATACCCCTTATCTATCAGATATCCGCATGCTGCGCTCTCATATCTGCTGCCTATACTCCTTGTATTCAAAAATACTTCTCCTCCATATCCTTCAGTGCAGCCAGCCATAATAGTTTTTTACAGCTCCCCACGCCCCAGCTTTCTCATGTTCCGCACCAGAAGCGGAACCTCGAACAGGAGCATGAATACCCAGCCCCAGAAATTCGACCACGCAAGAGCATAAAAGCCTTTGCCCATCATGCTGATAAGAATATGAGCTGCAATTACGCGCACTCCCATATTGGTTATCGTACTTATCAGTGTAACCTTAAGGTCACCCATTCCCCTGAAGAAGCCCTGTACAATATTCGTCATTGCCGGCATTATGTACATAAAAGCGATAATCCTCAGATATGATACTCCAAGCGCCACAACCTCCGCGCTGTCCTCAGCGACAAACATTTTCATAAGCGGTGCAGCTGCAAAAAATACGATGATGCTCACGGCAACGGAGAAGATAAGCTCCATTATTATGCCGCAGCGGTATCCCTTTTTGACACGCTCCACATCGCCCGCTCCGCGGTTCTGCGCAATAAATGTTGTCGTTGCATGTGCTATATTGCCCTCCGGCGACAGAACGAAATCGTCGACACGGTTTATCGCTGTGAATGCTGCAATAAAGGCAACTCCCTGAACATTTATGATTGCCTGAACAAGTATTTTCCCAAGCTGTACACACATCTGCTGAAGTGCACTCGTAATGCCATAGGAAAACGTCTTCCAGAGTACTCTTCTCTCAAATACGCGCCATTTCTTTCCAAGACACAGTACAGGCACCTTGAGCTTCACATATATTCCACAGCACACACAGCAGAGTGCCTCAGAAAGGACGGTAGCCACCGCACTCCCCATAACTCCAAGCTTAAGCGTAACCACGAACAGTAAATCTCCTGCCACGTTCAGGAATGCACTTATGACAAGAAAATACAGCGGTGTCCTGCTATCCCCAAGCGCTCTAAGCGTGTTGGCCAGAAAATTATATACAAACGTGAAGATAAGTCCTAAAAATACAACCCTTAAATAAATTGCTGCACTTCCTATAATTTCCTCAGGCGAATTGATTAATCTAAGTATCGGAACTGCAAAGACTATCATCAGAAAAGCTATCAAAAGTGAAAAAACCAGACCACCTATAAGTGTTGTGCTTATCTGCTTTTCAAGGTTTTTCATATCCTTGGCACCGTAAAGGGTGCTCATAAGTATGCCCGCGCCCATGCACATTCCGCTGATAAAAAGAATCGCCATATTCATTATTGGCCCGGCAGTTCCGACTGCAGCCAGAGCATCATCGCCAACGAATTTTCCGACAATTATTGAATCCGTTGCATTATATAAAATCTGAAATAAATTTCCAAGTATAAGTGGTATTGCAAATGCTGTCATCTGTGGCAGTATTCTGCCTTTTGTCATATCCCTTGCCATATTTTTTCCTCTTACTGCTTCTTTTTCGTTGAATTGAGTTTCCCTTTTATCTTATCCATATTGTCAACAAAAACCAAGATATCAGCTACCACCTTATATAATTCCGGTGGAATTGTATCCCCTATTTCCAACCTCATAAGCGTATCGGACAACTCGCCGTCCTCATAAAGCGGAACCTCATTTTCCTGTGCCGTCTTAATAATCTTATCAGCCACATAGCCTCTTCCGGCAGCCACAATCGTCGGCGCCGTAGTTCCCGGTTCATAAGTCAGTGCTACCGCCTGTCTGTTTTGAAAATCATTCTTATCTCCCATGCCAAGCTCCATTCCGAAGATATTCTATATATTATGCCTTCATGTCAAATCTGAAACGCCGCACATCGCTCACCGGCAATACAGGCGCAATCACTTCCTTCTCAAAATCAAAGCCTGCACTATCATCCGTCTTGGAGATACTGGCAGTTACATTATATCCGTCCTCAGCCAGTTTCTTTGTGAGCTGTTCCATATTAGTCTCAAGGAAATCAAGCACGCTCTCATCCTCCACCTTGAAGTTGGTTGCTACACTGCTGCCCTTGAGTGTCACATATATGTCAAGTGCCCCAAGGTGCTCCATATCAAGATGAAGAAACGCCTTAACCGTGTCATCCTCGCCACACTTCTGCTTATTCCTGCGGTAGACATACAACTCGCCCTCACCGTGCTCACCGATATTTTTTATCGGAACCTGCACCGCCGCCATGAACTGATTCATACTGTTTAAAAATTCCATATTATTACTCATCCGGGATGCCACATTTGAAAGTTCTGCGCTCTGATTAGATGCCGCATATTCGGAGACAGAGCTTAACTTGTCAAGCGTCTTTGCAATATGCTCCTTAACCGACTCACTATCCGCCACATCCGTCATTTTCATACTGAAAGTGTCGCGCACCAGTTCATTTAAAAGCCGCGAAGCCTTGTCTCCCTTCAAAACTCCATGAAGCTTATTTTTTAACAATGGCTCCATCTCAAACTCTTCTGCCATCCTGGCAAACTCATTCATAAACCTTGCCAGGTTATCTGTATTCAGAAATTCATAGGAGAGCTTCAGACTCTTGCCTGTAGCCGCATTATAGTTGTCAACCATGCCTGCGACCATATTCTTTACATCACTCATCAGATTTTTCTGCGCTATATCAGCCTTTTCATCCGCCTGTGTCCCGACAGGCTGCTGTGTCTGCGCACCTGTTTTCGTGCTTTCCTTTGAATTATCTTCCACAGTGCCATTCCCTGTGAGAAGTTCATCCCCCACAAGAAGCTTTACCACATCGGATAAAGCTTTTCCTGAATCAACCGATTCAAAAAGCTTCTCTCCAAGTGCAGCTATGTCCCTCTGCATTGCTCCGTTATACTCTTTATAATTCTGATATGACTTAAGGCTGTCATCGGTGACCTCTATCCCCATCCTTTTGAGTGCTATTATACCGCCAATCTCTGCATTGCTATGGGAGGACAGCTCTTTTACCATATCAAGAAGCGCATCCCTGCCGATAGGCATTCCGTTTCTCATAAGCTCTAACACCATCTCTCGGTTTCTGAGCGTGGGCATGATTCCCGCAGCCTTAAGTGACTTGTTAATCATAGCTGTCTCAAGTGCCGTAGCCTGCATTGTGACAGCCTTTAAGACAATATTCTCACCCTTATTGTCCTGAATGACAAAGTCTGCCCTGTCACCGATATTGTAGGCTGTGCTGTTGAGCAGGCTTGCTGTAAACGACTGTCCTCCGTCAAGCGTTATGGTAACCTGTTCGCCGCTCACATCCGTGATATTCGCCGAAAATGTATCGCCGTCAGCAAGTGAACGAAGTATGGTCAGTGCCGTGTTCCCATGCTCGGAACCGTTCACAGTGACCGTAGGCTGTGTACTGTGTATATTCGGGTGCACATTTATATTAATCGATGTATTTCCGTTTGCCATCTGTCCAAGATTTATATTCATAGCACGCCTCCTATTTTACATCATCAGAATATTGTATTATATGACATATATTGATGTCTGACATCTCGTTGATTTTGTTTGCATATATTTTTATTTGTTTTGTACTATTACTTGTTCAATATTGTTTTTCTATATTATTAGTCTCATATTTTTTATTTTATTTTTCTTTTGTATTATTCTCTAAAATTATTTATGAAGGTTCTTCTATGTATAGGGCATGGACCAAGCCTTTTGATTGCCTCAATATGCGTCTTTGAGCCATATCCCTTGTTGGACGCAAAACCGTATTCTGGGTACAGCTTATCATACTCATACATAAGTCTGTCCCTCGTAACCTTCGCTATTATGCTCGCGGAGGCTATCGAAAGGCTCTTCGCATCGCCCTTTATAATCGAAATCTGCTTCATGGTAAGCTCCGGGATAATCACAGCATCATTTAAAAGAATATCCGGCTGCGGCGTAAGCTGTGACACCGCATCACGCATTGCCTCATAGTCTGCCTGAAGAATATTAATCTCGTCAATTCTTTCAGGTGAGGCGATTCCGATGCCTACGCTCACCGCCTCCCTCATTATGACATCATACAGCTCCTCCCTCTTTTTTTCGGAGAGCTG
>OJME01002904.1_pt1 | contig 10691 bp, 8 predicted proteins | sample 1597151 | NCBI WGS metagenome assembly OJME01 (sample SAMEA2452118, study PRJEB22498) | human gut metagenome | biome: human feces; feature: human gut; material: feces | place: Australia | collected 2012
TATGCAGCAAGATATGTAGCAAAGAACATTGTAGCGGCAGGACTTGCTGATAAATGTGAGATCCAGTTGTCTTATGCGATCGGTGTTGCCAGACCTACATCTATCATGGTAGACACATTCGGAACAGGAAAGGTATCCGATGAGAAGCTGGTTGAGATCATCCGTGAGCATTTTGATCTTCGCCCAGCCGGAATCATCAAGATGCTTGACCTCAGAAGACCAATCTACAAGCAGACAGCAGCATATGGACACTTCGGAAGAACTGACCTCGACCTTCCATGGGAGAGACTCGACAAAGTTGATATGTTGAAGGCATATTTATAAGAGAAACAATTAAAAGCCTGTCGGAGTTTTTAGCTCTTGAATAAGGTTTATAATCACGTTTTTGCCACATGAGATTGATTTAATATTATGACAAAGCGGTGGTATAAAAATAAGACCTACCAGAGTTTGTTATTTCTGAATAAGGTTTCATAATCCATAGTGTAGCCGACTGAGTTTCATTCAATTTTGTGCCATGTCGTCGCCGCAAAGGTTTTTATCGCGGCAGAGACATGTGCATATAAAATTGAGTGAAACAAAGGTAGGCAAACGTGATTAGAAACCTTAATCAGGAAATAACAACTTTTGGTAGGTCTTATTTTTCTTCTTTACTATCCGGTACATTCTGCTTGATCGGCTTAAACTGCAAGGAGCCGGTGTTTTTCTTTGGCTCTTCGTGATTCACGATCGCTTCTGCCATATTGAATACCTCTGACAGGTCAGCCGTATTCATGGAAGAGTACTGAGCCGCCTTTTTGATGATTTTATCTGCCGGAGTTGCTTCTTTTTCTTCCTTTGCTTTTTTAGTTTCGCTGCTTAATCTGGTGGAAGTGACATCTTCAGCTTTTACGGATGGCTTAGCAGTAAGCTCTGTCATGCCATCTGTTACCGGAATGTCCGCAGGCTTTTGGTTGTCTGTATCATCGGCATTTTCTGCTGGTGTTTCGTCCAGAACAACAGCAGCGGCTATCGTATCCTCTGACTTTGTATCATTTGCAGAAACAGTATCATCCGAAGTATTATCAGTATCGATACCTGTATCATTGCCTGTGTTGTGATCTGTGTTGTCTGGTGTATCATCGGCAGCATTATTGCTGGTATCGTCGGGAACGTTTTCGACATCGCCGCTTGTATTGTTATCAGGATTATTGCCTGCATTGTCAGCGGTATCGTTATCGGAATCATTGCCTGCGTTGTCGTCGGTATCGTTATCGGAACCGTTGCGTGCAGCACCATCAGGATCATCGTCAGGATCATCGTCAGGAAGTCCCTGCTTGATCACCCGGATCAGCATAATTCCGAGGATAATGATCAGGAAGAACATAACTACGATCACGATGATACATATAGTGATAACCTTGTCCTTGTGCTGATCAAAGAAAGAACCATTGTTGGCATCTGTCGCAGAAGCAGTCGTGACTGCTTCTGTTGGAACTGCTGAAGCGACAAATCGGGTAAATGTTTTCTCAACGGTATCATAGTAGAACCATCCAGGTTCACCGTCCGGACTCATGGCATATACTACGAGGATCGTATCATCTTCATATTTGTGATAGGCGGTTACGGAATTTTTGTTAAACTTATAGGTGAAAGCTGTGTAACCCGACGGCACTGTAACGTCTTCGCCGGCTGTCAGAATGATAAAGCTTTTGTAAGCAGATGCAACATTGATAAATGGAACCGCAGATTTTGCAGTAGTATCAATGATATACCATGCTCCGTTTTTGCTGTCCTTGTCTGTCAGATAAGCACATTTAACCAGTCCGTTTGGAGACTGATAGAGAATGATTTCGGTATCATTATATTTCTCTTTTATTTCGGCAAATCCTTCAGGAATAGTAAGCTTGCTGTAATCTTCTGTAAAATAATAATCTTTTCCATCAATCTGGATGATCGCTCTTGTATCTACCAGTTCTTCCACATTAACCGCAATGTCGTAGATATGATTATCGCCGGTTTCCGCAGTAACCTTGATAGAGATATGAGAGGTCTTTCCCGGTTCAAAATCTTCATTTCCGGTAATGGAAACGGATGATTTGCTGTCTTCCGGGATCGCATTGATCGCAAGGCTTGTGGTATCTCCGGGAACGGTTGTCTCATAAGTATATGTATCTTTTGCAAATTCAGGCTTTAATTCACCCGGTGTGATCTGGATCGAAGACAGATAACAGTTATCAGACATTTCCTCTGTGGTATCTTCCGTTGTGTCCTCGGAAGAAGTGTCTGTCGTATCTTCTGTTGTAGATTCGGAAGAATTTGTTTCTGTTGTAGCCGGGGTGTCTGTTGTATTTGGTTCGCTGGTCGTTGTTTCTGTTGTACTGTTGCCGCCAGCGGCTGTTATTGTGATCGTAGCACCTGCATCTGATGCTCCGGCATGTTCTTCGCCCCATGTATAGACATCGGAGCTTCCAGTACTGACATAGGCAGATCCTGTATTTATAGCAGAAAATGTAAAGCTGTTGGAAGCAGAAGTAATATTTCCATCGCCATATCCGGCACAGGATACGGTTCCACCTCCTCCATAGCCATCGCCGGACTGATATTCCAGTAAGGAGGAATCATAGGACAGACAATAGCTGTAAGCACCCAGTGCTTCAGAACAACTGATCGATACGGTTACTGTAACCGAACCACCCTTTTGAATGGATGAGGATGAAAGCGAGATCGAGAACTGGGTAGATGCTGCATAGGAGTGTATGCTGTTTCCATATACCAGACAGCTTAATCCCAGAACCAAGATCATACATAATGCTGCTAATTTTTTTCTTGTTTTCATTTTATATATCTCCTGTATTTTATCATCTATTCATTTACTGCTGCATGATCTGTGCTGCACCCATCAGATATTTCTGGACTTTTAACAGATCGAGAGCAGATAACATACCACTTCGTTTGATATTTGCGGCTTTCAGGTATGGATCCTTTAAGGTAGAAGCACCGATAATATGCTTCTGTATCTTTAACAGATCCAGTGCATTGATAATTCCGTCACCATTTACATCACCGAAAATAATAACGGTATAGGTGCTGGTATTGCCCGAAACAGTTATTTTTACAATGTCACCGGTACCGATACGGTCAGATGTCTTTTCTTCACCGGATGAAGTCCTTACACTGACAGTTCCGTTTGTACATCCAAGATTGGAGACAAATGCAGATACGGTGGTTGATACTGCTACGCCGGTTATGGTTCCGTCAGATACAGTATAGTTACCGTCAAATTCAGGATCTGAGCTGGAATTACCGGAAGATTTACCACGGACGATCGTTAATGTATAAGTACGTTTTGCGCCGCTTTGGGCTTTTACCGTAATTTTTACTGTATTCGTACCCTTTGACAGACTGACTTTTCCTGTTCCGGATACGGAAGCGTTTTTGTTGACCGGACTTGCAGAAATCGTAACAGAACTTGTTTTCTCTGATACGATCAGGGAATACTTGGTTGTTGTATTGACTGCAAATGTTTGTGTCAGGGAATAGTTATCAATACTCAGTGATTTGAGATAGTTGTTTGGATTGCCACTGTCTGCCGGTTTGCTGACCATGGTATCCGGCATATTTTTGTATACCGGGATACAGAATGTGATTGAATTGTTCAGTGTGCCTGCGCCACTGTAGGCATCGTATACCTTAGAGGCTTCAGAGGAAGCCGCCTGAACATTGGTCATATACTGATGGGAGTATAAGGCAGAGGTATTTGTGACATTGAATTTCTGTGTATACAAAGTATTCTGCTTCTGCAGAATGTAATTATTTCCAATGTATTGAGCACCGCCATAGATGGATTTGTATACGGTGTTCCATGGTCTTCCGTAGGTAGAACCGGAGGATGCCCATTTAAGTGCATTTGTAACGGCGTTTCCGGTTACGCTGTCGAAACCGCCGATGTTATAGAAATTATAGATTCCCGGATATACGGAATGCTTTCCATTTGTGGCAGAACTGAGTGATGAGCCAACCTCCTGTTTGATTCGGGAGGCAATGTGGTATGGGCTGACACCGACTGCCTTTCCGGCTTTGATGATCAGTTCGGAATATGTACTGTTGGAACCGGATGGCTTGGATTTGTACATAAAGGTTCCGTTCAAAATGGATTCCACGCCGGATTTGGACTGAGAATCTTCATAAGAGAGATTCTCAAATGCAAATACGAACCGTTCATACAGATAAACACGGGGATCCAGATAATAGGAGACCAGTTTATCCGATGCGGCATACCAGCAGTTACCATCAAAGGATGCCCAGGTATCGGTTTTGATGTTGTAACCGATCGTCGTGGAACGCCAGTTGTAGCGTGGATAACTGCTGGTTCCCTGAACCAGATTTTTGATCTGACCGGATTTGTTTCGTTCATTATCTACAAGATCATCCCAGTCGATTCCTGTCTGGACAGCTTTAAAAGTCCAGGATGGATGAGCCTCATGCAGTTCCCGGAGCTGTGCCTTATAGCTTTCCGGAAATCCCTGATCATTCATATAGGATTCAAAATCTTTGTCGGATTTTTTCCCTGAGGATTCTGTCGTTGCTGTTGTATTGTTTTTATCAGAAGAGTCTGTTTTGTCGATAGTGACATATGAAGCGGATACGTAGCCGGTATAGGTTGTCTTGTTATAAACAAGGGATACTTTATACCAGGAGCTGTTTGAGGTGTTCAGGATTGTAAGCTTGTGACCCCCATTTAACATAATGTTACTGCCGTGATCCGTTACAGGATTGCCGCCGGGGGCATCACGGAAATAAACATTCGTTACTCCATCTTTGATATGACCGGATTTTCCTGCGGCATCAGAAAGTCCGCTGTTCATGAAAAGACAGACCACAAGACAGCAGATAAGTGCTGCGATCGCCAGTATGGCGGATCGGTATGGTCTGTTACTTAGCCGTTTGTTATTCATATGATGCTCTCCTTTGTATATAAATGCACGATTCAATTTTTGTGATAAAAATATATAAGCCTAAAAAATACAATATTGATTTTAGTTTACCATAATCTCAGAAAAAACAAACCCCTTTTTCGTCAAAAAATTAGTGATTTCACAGAAAAAATTGGATGTGCGTACAATATAGAACATATAGGTTGAAATAGAAAATAGGACAGTGGGACAGGTCAAAAAAATTTGATTTTGAAAATGTGATTGTTGATTTGAAAATAAAAAGAGATGCTGACCGATATAGTGGAGCAGGCATCTCTTTTTTCATGTGAATATTTATCCGATTTTTAATTTAAATTTCTGAATATCTTTGTCAGTATCAACTTTTTCGATCTTTCCGCCCAGACCACGGATCTTTTCATCAAATTTCTCATATCCACGCTGGATATACTTAATATCTGATATAACGGAAAAATCATCTGCAACTAATGCAGCAATCACAAGAGCAGCACCGGCACGAAGATCCGGAGCAGCTACATTTGCACCAGAGAAGGATTCTACACCATCAATGATAGCGGTATTGCCTTCTACCCGGATGTGAGCGCCCATTCTGGCAAGCTCGGCAACATATTTGAACCGATTCTCAAATATGCTTTCTGTTACAATGCTGGTTCCGTTTGAAAGTGCCAGTGTGACAGCCATCTGCGGCTGCATATCCGTTGGAAAACCCGGATAAGGAAGTGTTTTGATATTGGTTGGTTTCAAACGTTTATCAGACATAACTCTTACAGAGTCATCATATTCAATTACATGAGCACCGATCTCATTTAACTTGGAAGTGATAGCTTCCAGATGTTTTGGAATTACATTCTTGATCAGTACATCACCCTTTGTTGCGGCAGCGGCTACCATGAAAGTTCCGGCTTCAATCTGATCCGGAATGATGGAATAAGTTGTGCCATGGAGTTCTTTAACACCACGGATACGGATCACATCGGTTCCTGCACCCTTGATATTAGCACCCATACTGTTTAAGAAGTTTGCAACATCAACGATATGCGGTTCTTTGGCTGCATTTTCAATTGTGGTCTTACCTGTTGCAAGAGCAGCCGCCATCATGATATTGATTGTTGCACCTACGGAGGTGACATCCATATAAATATGGTTTCCGATCAGCTCTTCTGCGTGTGTGGAGATAATACCGTTTGCAATATCAACCTGAGCACCAAGTGCTTCAAAGCCTTTGATGTGAAGGTCAATCGGTCTGGCACCAATATCACAGCCACCAGGTAATGCAACCTGAGAGTGCTTGTATTTTCCAAGTAATGCACCTAACAGATAGTAAGATGCACGAATGTTACGGATGAATTCATAATCTACGCACAGATCACTGTTTGGATTGATAGCGGCGCCACAGATGGATACGGTATGTTCGTCTATGTAGCGTACTGTCGCACCAATACCCTGGATTGCCTGAAGAAGGACACGGGTATCTCTTACATTTGGTACATTTTCTATTATAACTTCCTGATCGGTCATTACAGCAGCAGCAAGGATTCCGAGAGCTGCGTTCTTTGCACCTGCAATAGTTACCTCTCCTTCAAGAGGCTGACCGCCTTTGATCACATATTGTTCCATATTGCACCTCTAAATATTTATAAACATATTTAAAAAGTCCGGTTAAAATTTCTGTCGTTTTTCGATACTTTACCGCACAGATAACTTCTAGATTATAGCATATTTTTGCGAAAAGTAAATAGCAAGTAAAATTATTTATCTGCTTCGCAGTAAATACAACGATAAATCCGGTGTGCTCTGTCTGTAAGCTTAAAGATGTGCTGGATTCCCTGTTCGGTTGAGGTTATACAGCGCGGATTGGTACATTTCTTGATGCCTACCAGACGTTCTGGAAGCTCAATATTTTTCTTTTCCACCAGTTTTCCGTCACGGATAATATTAACGGAGATATCCGGATCGATATATCCAAGGACATCAAGGTTGATGTCGATATCCTGATCTATCTTTAAGATATCCTTTTTACCCATTTTCTGGCTTTTGACATTTTTGATAATTGCTACGGAGCAGTCCAGCTTGTCGAGATGCAGGTCATTATAGATCTGGAGTGCCTTGCCTGCAGCAATGTGATCAAGTACGATACCATTTTGAATACTGTCTATGTTCATCTGTTTGTACCTCCTATGCTAAACCAAGCAGTGTGGCAATTAATGCCATACGGACATATTTACCATTTAATACCTGACGGAAATAACATGCTCTTGGATCGTCATCCACTTCAACAGCAATCTCATTTACCCGTGGCAGCGGATGCAGGACACACATGTCCGGACGGGCAAGTGCCATCTTACTGTTATCCAGTATGTAAGTATCCTTTAATCGTATGTAGTCTGCTTCGTTGAAGAAACGTTCTCTCTGTACTCTTGTCATATAGAGGATATCCAGTTCTCCGATCACATCCTCCATAGATGAAACTTCCTTATAAGGTATATTATTCTTCTCGATCACTTCTGTGCGGATATAATCAGGAATTTTTAATTCATCCGGTGAAATAAGCACAAAACTGATATTTTCATAACGGGACATTGCTTTGATCAGAGAATGAACGGTACGTCCAAACATCAGATCTCCGCAGAAGCCGATCACAAGGTTGTCCAGTCTTCCTTTTTCACGTTTGATCGTTAAAAGATCAGCCAGTGTCTGTGTTGGGTGGTTATGTCCACCGTCACCTGCATTAATGATCGGTACATCGGATTTCATGGATGCAAGCATCGGAGCACCTTCCTTAAAATGGCGCATGGCTATGATATCTGCATAACAGCTTACAACCTTTACTGTGTCACCAACGCTTTCACCCTTAGATGAGGATGATGAACTGGCAGAAGAAAAACCAAGTACATTACCACCTAATTCCATCATGGCGGCTTCAAAACTTAAACGAGTTCTTGTACTTGGTTCAAAAAATAAAGTAGCGAGCTTTTTGCCTTTGCATAACTCACTGTATTTTTCTTTATGATCAATAATATCCTGAGCAAGATTTAAAATGTGATCGAGCTCTTCCAAACTTAAATCCATTGGGTCTATCAGATGTTTCATGGCGGCCTCCTTACAAATTTGCTATCCCCGATTATAGCACCTGCCTGAATGCCATGCAACCGGTTTTTCCGGTAAAACCATGGAATGTAAATAACCGCCGGGGGGCATACTGTTATATCGCCCCCGGCGGTTATCAACATTCCATGGTTTTATGAATTTAAGAGTGTGTACATTACGGCCTTTTCAGCATGACGACGGTTTTCTGCCTCGTCTAGGATGTGATCGAGGTTCTTATCTACGACATCCTGAGAGATTTCGAAGCCGACATGCATTGGCATATCGTGGAATACGATCGCTTTGCTGCCTTTTGTGAAGTCGCCGTTTAACTGGTAAGGCATCATCTTTGCAAGGGTTTCTTCCTTCTGCTTTTGGTAAGCAGGATTGTTGAAGAATTCCATATCTACCCATGTATCTGTGTAGAGGACATCCATCTTATTTGCATATTCCTTTGCTTCTTCCATGGACATGGCAGGATCAAGCTCGATATAATGACCGCTTTTCTTTGCTTCTTCATAGAAATCAGGACCACAGGCTGTCTCATTTACAAGTGGAGTCAGTCCGTATAACGTACCCTTCTTCATCTTGGAGAAGAATTCAACATGGGAGTTAAATACATTGTTCTTTGCACCGATGTACATCAGATTGACATCCAGAGTTCCAAACTTCTCAAGGATCGTGAGGGCATCTGCAAGGATCTGGCATGGATGGTAGGAATTATCACAGCCGTTGATAAATGGAACCGTAGCATTCTTGCCAAATAATTCAACAGTTTCATTTTTGATCAGACGTGCCATGATGATATCAACATTACGGCAGACATATTTGATCTCGGAAACAGGCTCGCCGAGTACAAAGTTGGAGTCCTTCCATAACTGGTTGTAGTAGGTACCACCTAACTCGGTAATGCCGGTTGCAAATGAAAGAAAGGTTCTGGTTGATGTCTTTTCAAATAAAGTATAAAGTTTCTTTCCTTTTAAGGATTCGCTGTACTTCTCCGGATTCTTCTTCATATCCAGAGCAAGGTTCAGGATATCCATCAGCTCATCTGCTGTGAATTCCTTGAAGTTTAACATGTTTTTCATAACTGACACCTCTTCTTTAAAATAGTATGTATCCGTCACTGCTTCGCATATATGCATAAATTATACAGAAAAATTGCATATATTCATATAACATAAAATAGAGAAGCAGGGCATATTTATAATATTGTTATTGAAATAATAACGGAAAAACAAATTGTATCACGATATGTATTTTTTTTCAATTTTTTTGTATTTATTTTGCAAACATACAGGACGATAACAGATAGATACTGGTACATTATGCATAAATATAGCAGAATAAGCAATATTTTGGTACAGACTTCGTTGACAGCAGTTTATAAATATTTTATACTTTTTATTATATGAAATCAGAGATGCGGAAAGCGCATCGGCAAGGAGGAAAGTATGAAACAAAGAAGTATTGGTATGTGTATCTTATTGACGATCGTTACCTGTGGTATTTATGGACTTTACTGGTTTGTATGTATTACAGACGATACAAATGAGATGTCGGGTGAGAATGAACTGGCAGGTGGCGGGATGGCACTGCTGCTTACACTTGTTACCTGTGGTATTTATGGATGGTACTGGGCATACAAGATGGGTGAAAAGGTCGATATCATTAAGAACAGAGGCGGTATGCCATCCAGCAACAGCGGTATCCTGTTTGTAGTTCTCCAGTTATTTGGACTTGGAATTATCGACTACGCACTGGCACAGGATGCGATCAATAAGTACAGCGGAACGAACGGATATGGCCAGCCATATAATGGTGGATATCAGAACCAGCAGTATAACGGCTATAATCAGAACCAGCAGTACGGCGGATACAACCAGAATCAGCAGCCATATAACGGCGGATACAACCAGAATCAGCAGTATGGTGGCTATGATCAGAGCCAGCAGTATGGTGGTTACAACCAGAGCGGCAATAATCCATACAGCAATGGAAATGATAATAACAACCCATATAACGGACAGTAAGAAACATATATGGAAGAAAAGAAAAATCGTGTCCGAAAGATTATATATCGGGATAGCATTATTCTTTTAGCAGGAATCCTGTATGCGGTATTTGTCAGACTGACCGGTCTGGCAGTACCCTGCATATTCCGGACACTGACCGGATGGCAGTGCCCCGGTTGTGGGATAACCAGAGCATGCCTGTCTTTATTAAAAGGAGAGATACGGACATCCTTTTCCTATAATCCGTTTTTGTACATTGCAGGACCATGTATCATATATCTGATAGTCAGGGGAGATTTGAACTACATAAAAGGAGACGCATATCGGCTGGGTTCAGCGGACACGGTTTTAATCTATATACTGATCATGGCGGCGCTGATATTCGGCGTTGTGAGAAATTTATAAAAAAATTTATAAAATACCATCTTTTATTTGACAGAACATAGCATTATAAAAGTTTTAGTGTAAGGTTTTGTTGAATGAAAGATGGTATTTTTATACGGCTTTTTCTTTATTTGCAAGGATGATGCCGGCACAGACAAGAACAAGTGCGACCAGACAGCGGATGTTTAAGGCAGATGTTTCATGCAGAAGCAGAGCTGATAACAGTACGCCAAAGACCGGATTCGAGAAGCCGTAGACGGCGATCCGGGATACC
>OJME01002933.1_pt1 | contig 10565 bp, 10 predicted proteins | sample 1597151 | NCBI WGS metagenome assembly OJME01 (sample SAMEA2452118, study PRJEB22498) | human gut metagenome | biome: human feces; feature: human gut; material: feces | place: Australia | collected 2012
CATGGCGGAATAACCGATAAGGGCGATAACCGCAAGGGTAATGCCGAGCACGATGGAGTGCAGCGATTCGGGAAGCAGAACCTTGTAAATAATCTGCATCGGGCTTGCACCCATGCTTTGTGCGGCTTCGATAACACCGTGGTCAATGTCAAGCAGCGAAGATTCGATAACGCGCGCAATAAACGGCGCTGCGGAAATGGTAAGCGGCACAATGGCGGCCGTAGTGCCGATGGAAGAACCAACCAGCATACGGGTAAGCGGAATAATGGCTACCATTAAAATAATAAACGGGGTGGAACGGGTGGCGTTAACGATAACGCCCAGCACGGAGTTGATAACGGCATTCGGCAGAATGTGCCCATTGCGAGTTACCGTAAGGATGATGCCCAGCGGTATGCCGATAAGGCTTGCCAGCACGGTGGAGGCAACAACCATGTAGCCGGTTTCCCAAAAGGATTTTATTAAAAGTTCAATCATTTCATTTGACATAACCAATTACCTCCACTTGCAGATTTTGGCTGTTTAAATAATCCAGCGAGTCCTCGAGGGCTTTCTGCGGGCCTTCAATAACAATCAGCAGGGTGCCGTAAATGCGGTCTTTAAGCTGGTCGGTGTTGCCGGAAATAATGTTTGCGTCTACGCCGAAGCGTTTAATCATGCCGGAAACAATGGGCTTGTCGGCGTTGCCGCTGAAGAAGGACAAGCGCACGGCGAGGCTTGCGCCTTCAAAATATTCCCTGCTGACGGGCGTGCTTTTAAGTGATTCCGGAAGAGTGTTTTTATCGACGCTCTTAACAAATTCCTTGGTAGTCTGGTTCTGCGGGTTGGTAAATACATCTATCATATTGCCTTCTTCTATAATGCTGCCGTTTTCAATAACGGCTACGCGGTCACAGATTTCCTTTACAACCTCCATCTGGTGCGTAATCATTACTATGGTAAGGTTTAAACGCTGGTTAATGTCGCGCAGCAGGTTCAAAATGGATTTGGTGGTCTGCGGGTCGAGCGCGCTTGTTGCTTCGTCGCACAGAAGAACTTTCGGGTTGCTGGCAAGGGCGCGGGCAATGCCTACGCGCTGTTTCTGCCCGCCGGAAAGCTGGCTGGGGTAATGGTCGGCGCGGTCCTGCAGTTGTACAAGCTCCAGCAGCGGTTCCACGCGCTTTTTGATTTCATCTTTGCCAAGCCCCTGAATTTCCAGCGGAAAGGCAATGTTGTCAAAAACGGTGCGGCTGGCAAGCAGGTTAAAATGCTGAAAAATCATGCCGATATTCTGGCGTGCTTTGCGCAGCTGCGTTTCCGTCATGACGGTAAGTTCTTCACCGTCTACAAAAACCTGCCCGGCGGTCGGCACTTCCAGCATGTTAATGCAGCGGATAAGCGTGGATTTGCCTGCGCCTGAAAGGCCGATAATGCCAAAAATTTCGCCCTGGTTAATGGTAAGGCTGGTACGCTTTAAGGCGTGAATGTCACCCGAGGAGGTGTGGTAAGTTTTTTCTACATTTACTAATTCAATCATGCGGTGTTCCTCTTTCTTTTCTAAGGTACTAAAAAACCCTTCACAAACAGGTGAAGGGTACAAGTTTTAAGACCTCTTTCATCTGCCGGAATGTTCCGTTGGATTTGGCACCGTTTCACTAAGGATGGTTGCCGTAGCGTCATCGGGCCAGTCCCTCGGCTACTCTTGATGAATGTTTGTATGAAGTTGATGTACCAATCATACACGTTATTTACAAATCTGTCAATAAAATTTTTCTTAAAATCCGTTAAAATTACTTGACTTTTTATAAAATAAAGTATTAAAGTAAGAAAGGATAGAAAATATCCAATTTAAAATTTACGGGTGTTAACCAAGGAGGACAGCCATGCCTGCAAAAACCAGGGATAAATTAACCGCGCAGCTGTTTAGGGCTGTTTTAAGTTTAAAAGATGAACAGCAATGCTCAAACTTTTTTGAAGATATTTGTACCATTACCGAATTAAAAGCAATGGCGCAGCGTCTGGAGGTTGCCAGAATGCTTGATGCCGGCTGCATTTATGAAGAAATCGTAGAAAAAACAGGCGCCAGCACGGCAACCATTTCGCGCGTAAAGCGCTGCCTGGTATACGGAGCGGACGGGTATAACTCCGTAATGCCCGTTTTAAGAGAAGGCGGAAAAGATGAAAATTGATTTTGCAGCTTTAAAATTTAATGTTCACGGCTATATTAACGCCATAGTGCAGGATGCCGGTACGGACGAGGTGCTGGCGCTTGCCAAAATGAATGGCGAAGCACTGGCGCGCACGGCGGAAAACGGCAGCCTGTGGCTGTATGACCCGGAAACAAAAAAGGCCTATAACGCCGCAGAAGACGGCGCGGCTTTTTCGGTTACGGAAATTACTGCCGGCAAAGACGGTACGGTGCTTTTGGTAAAGGCGTTGCCGGGGCGCAGCGGGCTGGGCGTATTTACGCAGCCGGTGTGGAAAAGCGGCAGCCTGCCCGTGCCAGAGCCTGACGGCATTCACGGCGTACTTGCCGAAATTTACCGCTTGATTTGCTATAAACGCCGGTCCGGCAGCGATAATTCCGCTGCAAGGCATTTAGTTATGTCCGGGCAGGATAAAATTTTAAAACAGCTTGGTTCAGATACTTCAAGCACCATTATTGCTTCCAAAAACGACAGCAGAACGGAAGTGCTGGATGAAATGAGCGGTCTGTGGTACGACTGCCTTGTGCTTTTGGCCTACCATAACATTAACCCGGCGGAGCTTTTGACAACGCTGGGCGATAAACGCGCCAAATAAACAAAATTTCAGCGGTAATTTAAAGTTTTTTATGATATAATAATTATTACACTAAAAATCATTACGGCAGCCAGGTCTGCCTGCAAAAAGGAAGTGCTGAACGTGGATAAACCAGTATATGTCATCGGCCACCGCAACCCGGATACGGACTCTATCTGCTCCGCAGTTGCCTATGCGTGGTTAAAAAGGCAGCTTGGCGTTAATGCCGTTGCGGCTCGCGCAGGTGCGCTGAACCCTGAAACACAGTATGTTCTTAATTATTTCGGCGTGGAAGAACCGGTTTTAATTGAGGATATGTACCCCCGTCTGAAAGATGTGGAACTGATTGCAGTGCCCATGCTTAACGGCGAAACCAAACTGCGTGAGGTAAGCCATTTGTTTACCGATTACGGCGTGCGCTGCATGCCTGTCGGCACGCCGGAAAACATTGAAGGCGTTGTTACCGTAACCGACCTTGCCAAATGCTTCTATAAAGAGCTTTGTGCACAGGAAAACGAAACCGGCGCTGTTGATTACAGCCAGCTGCTGGATGCACCGGTTAAAGACTTAATGACTACCAGCGTTGTTTCCTTCAACAACAATGAACTTCTGGACGATGTTAAAAATGCCATGCTCGATACCAATTTCCGTTCCTACCCGGTTGTGGAAGGCGGCCGCTACATTGGCATGATTGACAAGGTACGCCTGCTGAAACCCGACAAAACCCAGCTTATTCTTGTTGACCATAACGAACGCGCACAGGCCGTTGAAGGCAGCGAAGAAGCTGAAATCATTGAGGTAATCGACCATCACCGCATGGGCGGCCTGCATACCGCGGCTCCTATTTATATCCGCGAAGAACCCGTAGGCTGCACGGCAACCATTATTACCAGCATGGCAGAAGCACACAAAGTGGAACTGCCGCGCGAGATTGCAGGCCTGCTTTTATCGGCAATTATTTCCGATACTCTGTATTTCCGCAGCCCGACCACCACTCAGCAGGATAAGGACGCTGCGGCAAAACTGCAAAAAATTGCCGGGCTTGAAGATTTGGAAGCCTATGCCATGGAAGAACTGAAACAGGGCTCCGTTATTGCCCGCTTAACCGCGGACGAACTGGTACGCACCGATTTGAAAGAGTTTGATTTCGGCGAAACCAAAGCCAGCGTGGCACAGATTAACATTATGGGCCGCCAGCAGGGGCTGGATAAAATGCCGGAACTTTTAGCGGCACTGGAAGCCATGCGTGAAACCGAAGGCTTTGATTTGTCCTTCCTGATGGTAACGGACATTCTTTCCGAAGCTACCGACCTTCTGGTTGCCGGTGTAAACCAGGCAAAAGTTACGGAAGCTTTCGGCAAACCGGAAGCAGAAGGCCATTATTACCTGCCGGGCGTGCTCTCCCGCAAAAAACAGATTGTTCCTCCGTTAACGGACGCTTTCAGCAAATAATGTAAAATTATTTACAAACAGGCAGTGCTTTATGCGCTGCCTGTTTTTCTATGCAGAAAAAACTGATAAAAATTCACTAAAAATTGTAAAATGTTCTTGACGGCATTGTGAAATTATGGTAAAGTGTACACATCCTTTTAAAAACCGTTTGCAATTTACGGACTGTATTGGTTTAATTGCAGAGGAAACACGGCAACTCGCGCATAAAAAAACCGAAACGGAAAGTTTTGCGCAAAAGGTTTCTGAAAGGGTAAAAAATTTATTTCCCTGGAGGAATGGCAAAATGAAAAAATCTTTAGTTCTCGCAATGGCTATGGCTCTTGGCGTAACTGCAAGCGCTTATGCCGCAAATCCGTTCTCCGATGTACCGGCAGGTCATTGGGCTTATGACGCAGTAAACAAACTGGCAGCTGCTGGTGTAGTTGACGGTTATCCCGACGGCACCTACGGCGGCGACAAACTGATGACCCGTTATGAAATGGCTCAGATTGTTGCTAAAGCAATGGCAAAAGGCGCTAATGTTGATAAATTAGCTGCTGAATTTGCTGACGAACTCGACAGCCTCGGCGTTCGCGTTGCTAACCTCGAGAAAAAAGCTGACAACGTAAAAATCACCGGTCAGATCCGTTACAACTATGTAAGCCGCGAAAACAACGCTGACGAATCTACCCTTCGTACCCGTCTGTGGGTAAACGGCCAGATTAACGAAAACTGGACCTACACCGGTATGTTCCAGAACACTCAGGAATTCATGCATAGCGAAAGCGGTGAAGATGAAGTTAAACTGAACCGTGCTTATCTGAACGGCCGTGTTGGCGGTTTGGATGTACAGGCTGGCCGTTGGGACGAAGTAACCCATACCGGTAACGTACTCGATTCCTACATTGATGGCGTTAAAGTTGCTTACGGCGATAACGTAAAAGTATTCGGTATCGCTGCTAAAGGTCCTTCCGAAGAATATCTCGGCGCTTCTTCCGACCGTCTTTATGTAGCAGGCGTTGAAGCTGACCTTGGTGCAGTTGATGCTTATGTAACCTACTATAAAGCTAATGATACTGGCTTCTGGAAAGAAGGCGTAGCTGCTGCTGACAGAGTATATTCCAGAGACTTTACTGTTCTTGGCGATAAAGAAATCTGGAACGTTGGCGCAAGCTACAACTTTGCTCCTGACTTCACCCTTGCTGCTGAATACATGCATGGTGACAAAGAAGTTGTTAAAGGCGCAGACAAAGACGGCTGGTATGCAGACCTCGCTTGGAAAGGCGCTTCCGCTGACGAACCGGGTTCCTATGGCCTGCATGTAAGCTACTTCGATCAGTCCGCTAATGCTTACATCAACCCGACTACCGATGCAACCACCTTTACTGATATGGGCGGTTACAAAGGCTGGGCAGTTGGCGCAAGCTATGCATTTGCTAAAAACATTGTTGGCGTAGTTAACTACTACGATACCGAAGCTCAGATTGGCGACGAAGACGATCAGGTAATCTTCTCCGAACTGTACTTCACTTTCTAATCTTAACCTTAATAAGTTTAATACGGAAAGCTTTAAAAGCGGATGGCTTATGCCATCCGCTTTTTGTATAAAAAACTACTTACAGCAGCTGCATAAAATGTTATGCCGTAAGCAGCAAGGTTTAAAAATTGCTGCCCGGCAAAAACAAATTTCAAGTTCAAATAAAAATTTTAAATATTTGAGCCGCATAAATCCTTCTTATGGGAATTTTGTGAAATTATATTTAATTTTTATAAAAATCGTTTGAATAAAACTTTGCTTACAGCCCCATATTTTGGTATAATAAAAATACAAAGAATGATGGGAGTTGATTACTGTGGCTGATGTAATTAATGCTGTATCCGGAAATAAAATGTTTCAGTTGAAGCAGGGCATAAAAGAACTGCGCGAACGCCTGAAAGTTGAAGAAGACCCGGATGTAATCGCCGGTATTAAAAAAGAAATTATGGAAATGGAAACCCATTACAATATTTTGGCAGACCGTTTGAAAATGCAGGACCGCGGTATCTGATTGCCTGAAAATTTGTTTTGAAAAGCGCTTGCCGTTAAGAAAAACGGCAGGCGTTTTTTTATCCGGCAGAGATTGCCAAGCTGTAAAAAAAGTGATAAACTACTACAGAAAATATTTATTTTGAAAAGTATGCCCTTTTGATAGAATGGATTTTAAGAACAGGAGAGTTTGCAGTTGGAAAGATTGATAGTTAAAGGCGGCAACCGCCTTGTAGGCACAGTAAAAACAAGCGGCGCCAAAAATGCCGTGCTGCCTATTATTGCCGCTTCTATTCTTGGTACTTCGCCGAGCAGGCTGGATGAAATTCCTGCGCTGGAGGATGTGCGCACAATTTGCGCGGTTTTGGAATGCCTTGGTATCAAGGTTGATGCTTCCGAGCCGCATACGCTGAAAATTGACAGCAGGGAAATTACCTCCTGCGAAGCGCCTTATGAGCTTGTGCGTTCCATGCGCGCTTCGTTCCTTGTTATGGGGCCGCTCTTGGCACGCAAGGGTTATGCCCGCATTTCCCAGCCGGGGGGCTGCGCTATCGGTACAAGGCCGATTGATTTGCACTTGAAAGGCTTTGAAGCACTAGGCGTTAAAATTGAACAGGGGCATGGCTATATTGAAGCTTCTGCGCCAGAAGGCATGACAGGCGCCAATATTTACCTCGATTTTCCGAGTGTGGGCGCAACCGAAAATATTATGATGGCGGCAGCAATGGCAAGCGGTACCACGGTTTTGGAAAACCCGGCCGAAGAACCGGAAATTGTAGACCTCGCCAACTATCTTAACCAGATGGGTGCGCGTGTGCGCGGCGCCGGTACCAACGTTATTACCATTGAAGGCGTATCCGAACTGCACGGCGTGCAGCATTCCGTTATTCCCGACCGCATTGAGGCAGGCACTTACATGATTGCGGCGGCAATGACCGGCGGCGACGTAATTATTGAAAACGTACTGCCGGAACACCAGAAACCGCTGATTGCCAAACTGCGTGAGGCCGGAGCGCTGGTTGAAGAAGATATCGACCGTATTCACGTTGTCGGCAGCGGCAGGCTGAAGGCCGTTGATATTAAAACCCTGCCGTACCCCGGGTTTCCTACGGATATGCAGGCACAGATGATGGCCATGCTTTCCGTTGCGGAAGGGCGCAGCAAAATTACCGAAACTGTTTTTGAAAACCGTTTTATGCATGTGGTTGAATTAAACCGCATGGGGGCAAATATTACCACAGAAGGGCGCAGCGCCGTTATTACCGGCCCGGCCCATTTAACAGGCTGCACCGTAAGGGCAACCGACCTGCGTGCCGGTGCGGCAATGATACTTGCGGGGCTTGTAGCCGAAGGGGCAACGGAAATCTGCGATATTTACCATATCGACCGCGGCTACGAAGAAATTGCAGCTAAACTGACCAGGCTCGGCGCGGATATTAAGCGCGTTGGCACGAAAGATTAAAAGTAGGTGAAAGTATGTTTTTTAACAGTGTAGATATAGGCATTGACCTTGGTACAGCCAATCTTCTGGTGTACATCAAGGGTAAGGGCATCGTGTTTAACGAGCCTTCCGTTGTGGCAATTAACAGAAGCAAAAATAAAATTCTGGCTGTGGGCAACGAAGCCCGCGATATGATTGGCAAAGTTCCGGAAAGCATTTCCGTTATCCGTCCGCTTAAAGAGGGCGTAATTGCCAATTATACCGTAACGCAGAAAATGCTGGAATTTGTGGTGGAACGTGTGGCCGGCAAGAGCTTTTTCAGCAAGCCGCGCATTATGGTGTGCATTCCGACAGGTATTACTTCGGTAGAAAAACGTGCTGTGCTGGAAGCTGCCATGCAGGCAGGCGCATCCAAAACTTATTTAATAGAAGAACCGCTTGCAGCGGCGCTTGGCGCAGGGCTTGACATCAGCGTGCCGAGCGGCAGCATGGTAATTGATATCGGCGGCGGCACAACCGATATTGCCATTTTAAGCCTCGGCGGCGTGGTTGTTGATTCTTCCATCCGCGTTGGCGGCGATGCTTTTGATGAAGCGATTGTGCGCTATGTAAAAAAAGTTTACAACGTGCTGATTGGCGAACCGACGGCAGAAAAAATAAAAATGAACGTGGCTACCGTGCTTTCCAACGGCAAATGCACGGATATGGAAGTGCAGGGGCGTGACCTTATCGCAGGCAGGCCTACCACCATTAAGGTAACCTCGGCAGATGCACGCGCTGCGCTGCGCGAACCTGTTTATTCCATTATCGGCACCATCCGCGGCGTGCTGGAGAAATGCCCGCCGGAGCTTTCGGCAGATATTGTCGATAAGGGCATGGTGCTTACCGGCGGCGGCGCGCTGGTTGACGGACTGGCACAGCTGCTGACTGAAGAAACCGGCATTAAAACAACGGTTGCGGAAAACCCGCTGGACTGCGTGGCTTTGGGCACCGGCAAGGCGCTCAGCGAGCTGAACAATCTGCGCCCGGGTTCTGTTGTCGGCAACGACTGATTAGTTAGGTTTTATAATACACAGCTTACGGGCTGTGTATTGTTTTTTCACGGAGGTAGGTTATGTTAAAAACTTTCGGCAGGCTGCTTGCCGCGGCGCTGCTTGTTGTTATGGTGCCGCTTTCCGCAATGGCGGCGGAGGTTGAAAATTTCCGCTTCAGCAGCAGCCCCAGCAAAATACGTTTTGTTGTGGATTTGGACGGCAAGGTTGAATATGAAGAAGTTAAAAACACCAAAAAACAGCTTGTGCTGGAATTTGATGCAAAAGTAGACGACGATATTGTTTCCAAGGTTAAGGACCCGATTATTAAAAAGGCCCGCTTGCAGGAAAAGGGCGATAAAACACGCCTGATTGTTGATTTAAACAGCGAAGCGCAGCATAAGGTATTTGTGCTGAAGCAGCCCAACCGACTGGTGCTTGATATTTTCCGCATCCGCGTGGAATCTACCAGCAGCGATATGGGCAAAGGGCTGACGCATATTTACCGCCGCGAGGACATGAACGGTTTGCCGGTGGAAGTAAATATTTTGGAAATTGCCCCGAAAAACCGCTATATTTTAAAACCGTTCAGCGGTGCTGTTAACAAAAACGGCCGCGGAACCTTGCTTAAGGCAGCCAAAGCCGTCGGCGCGCGTGCGGCAGTTAACGCTTCGTATTTTGATTCGGACGGCTGGATTATCGGCAACTTAAAGCTGGATGGTGAATGGCTCGGCATGGAAAGCCAGCCGCGCAGCGCACTGGTTGTTGCCGGCGGCAAGCCGATGGTTATGCAGGACCTGGCTTATGAAGGGCGCGCTTTCTTCCCCAAACTGGGCACTTTTTTGGATGTAAAGGGCATTAACCGCAGCCGCATTGCCGATGATGTTGTGCTTTACACTCATTATTACGGGCCGGGCACAAAAACCAACCAGTACGGTTATGAAATCCGCATTGCCGCTAACGGGCGTGTTACGGAAGTAAGCGGTGCAGGCAACATGAAACTTGACAAGGACAGCGTTGTGCTTTCGGGGCACGGCATGGCCGCAAAAGTGCTGGAGCGCGTACAGGTGGGTGACCGCGTGCGCCTGCGTGAAACGCTTGGCAATGAAACCGCGGATGAAGCGGAACTTGTTGTAGGCGCAGGGCCTTCGCTGGTAGCGGAAGGCAAGGCTGACGTGCGCAGTGCGGAAGAAAACATTGCTTACGATATTGCCCGCGGGCGTGCGCCCCGTACTGCGGCAGGCGTAAAAAAAGACGGCACCGTTATTCTGCTGGTTGTGGACGGCCGCAGCAGCAGTTCTGCCGGTATGACTTTGCAGGAGCTTGCTTCTTACCTTGTAAAACTCGGCGCATGGCAGGCCGTTAATTTTGACGGCGGCGGCAGCAGCGAAATGGTGCTGGACGGAAAAATTTTAAATACTCCTTCTGACGGAAGGGAAAGGCCTGTCAGCGTAGGCTTGGGTGTGTTCCCTACCAAAGGCTGACGCTTGCCAGAAAATTTTTAAAATAGTATAATATAGCCATGCATGCCAAGGCTGCGTGCGGCTGTTTTGCTTAAACGGAATTAAACCGGCGTGCGGCTTATGCCCAGGCCGGTTTTGCATTATTTGCGATGTGGGGACTTTATGGACACAAAAAAATTATTGCTTTTTATTTTTAGTATTTTGCTTATATTCAGTTTGCCTTTATTATGTGATGCCAATGTGCCGCTGATGCCGGTGGAAGATATCCGCCCGGGTATGCAGGGCATTGGCAAAACGGTTATTAACGGCGACAATATCGAAAACTTTAACGTTGAAGTTATCGGCGTTACCGGCAGCGAAGCCGGAGGGTACAGCATACTTGTGCGCACAAGCGGCGATGTTATTGAAAAAAC
>OJME01002955.1_pt1 | contig 10497 bp, 6 predicted proteins | sample 1597151 | NCBI WGS metagenome assembly OJME01 (sample SAMEA2452118, study PRJEB22498) | human gut metagenome | biome: human feces; feature: human gut; material: feces | place: Australia | collected 2012
GAGGTTGGTTGATTTACTCTAAAGATGGTGAAGTGATTCCTATTGATAAAGGTACTACTCCACCCAGAGAAATAAACATACCGATATATTTCTTCGGAGGTATGGGCTGACGGGCAAATAGGGCCAACAAAATTAATAGCACAATAGGCCATGCATAATTGATAGGTTGAGCCACTTGTGCAGGCAACAAATCATAAGCTTTAAACAACACCAGATAATAAGCCACTGGATTCAGTAAGCCTAATAATGCAAAATATCCCCATTGCCGGGCAGGCAATGCAGACAGTAGTTTCCACTTCTTCTGGAAGGTCAGCAAAAGGGCAAATATAAGTAATGAAGTACAACTGGCTATCAACAACATCTCAAAATGAGTAAGATGCGTCAAAGCAATTTTAAAAGCGGTGGCAACAGTAGACCAACTAAGCACCGCAATACAGGCATAAATGATGGCCCTCGTATTGTTACGACTATTTACATAAGTTGCCCTTGCAAGCATAGCATTTTGTTTATAAAGGTTTACTTCCTGTAACTTTGATGCGATATGGCCATTGGGCATCTTTTTCCTCCGGATTGGGATTCATCCAATGTTCAGTAGGGGCACCCATCACAACCAGCCATAAATGAGTCAAATTATTTACTTTTGGAGCTGTAAAAATAATACTTTTTCCGCTATTATCACTCACATCCCCATAAATAGATTTACCATCCTCCGTTATGGCTACAAAACCATAACGCCAATCGGCTTTATCCGTATGAATTGCATTATATCCTTCCTTTCCTGCTTCTCCGCAGAACTCTACTTTTACTTTCTTTCCCTGTTCAGGTAAAGCTAACGGAATAGCATTAAATCCATAATTCTCGGGACAGTTGTCCGGTGCGATTCCATACCACCCGTCCGATAGAGTGGTTAAGCTGGTAGTATATTTATTGGCATACGGTCGAGTTTCTTTCCATACACGAGGAAAATCCCAATTGATAAAATGCCGATAAGCATCAAACATTTCATCACAGAACTGCTTCTGATCTAATCCGGCCATCCGCTTGTAAGTTATCACCGGATCTTCTCCCTGCTTACCTTGACGATAGAGTTCGGCAATAAAAGGCAATCCTCGTTTCATACCCCAATATTCCAGTACATAGGGAGAGTGATAGATATTTTCCAAATGGAGATAAGCTTTATGAGTCAGCTTCATGAAAGCATCCCAATGATATTTTTCATCAGTGATCCATTCGGGATTTACTTGCCATAACATCCACTGCGAGGTCATTTCAAAGAAACCGCATCCTCCCCAAGCCTCTCCTTCTCCATCACAACTGATCTGAGCCTGAAAGCTATGTCCCAATTCATGGGCAATGCAATTCAGTTTCTTATCCTGCACACGATTGGGAGCAATCCATAATGCACCGATTTCTCCATCATAATCACCACCATAGGCAGTGCCTTCCAAAGAGTAGTTTAGCATGACCATCATACGATACTTATCACACTTTGAACCCGGTTTGGAAAACTTCAAGGTATCTCGGAAGAAATGATAGAAACTTTCCAATTTTTCCGTTAAGTTCAACAAATCCACTTTCATATCATGCCCTTCCAATTGAGGAGGATTAGACAGATCACTTCCAAAACCTTTTTCCCAGAAGATGACGAAATTATCAGTATATGCCATGCGGTGATAACTCCATTTACTATCAGGATTTTGAAGATCCATACCCTGCAAATCTTTAGGGATATAAATTTCTTTACCGGAAGGCATTGGAACTTCAGTGGCACTCTGAACTTCAGAACAACAGCTAACCAATAAGAAGGTAGATAGAAGAAAAATATATTTATTCATACAGTCTTTAATTAAGTAAAGGGTGGTAACTAAAAACTTTGATACATCGTTTCCAGTTACTCACCCTTTATAGTATTAATAATGCTCTCTATTAATTTTCATAAGGTTTTCCATCCAGATTAGGACATTTATTTAATTCATAACGAGGAACAGGCATCCAGTACATTTGTGGAGAAACAAATTTACGTTGTTGCAAAGGATTCTCATTATGCTGATAAAGCAATGTACCATCTTTCAGTTTATAAATTTTTAAACCAGTAGGCCAGTTCTCCTGAGAATAAATTGTTTCCATTTTCTTCCAACGGCGAAGATCAAAGAAACGCTGTCCCTCAAACATCAGCTCAATCATACGTTCATATTCATATTCAGCGCGAATATCTATTCCGAGAGCATCAGGCAACAGAGCACGGTTCCTAATATAGTTAATATACTTCAGAGCCTCATCCTTATTACCAAGTTCAATCTGGCATTCCGCATAGTTCAAATAGAATTCTGCCAAACGAAAGAATATCCACGGTGTTGTATCCATAATGGTCTCACTATACTGGTCATAAGTTGGATCCAGGAATTTGCGCATATAATAACCAGTCTGAGTTGCATTCCAATATTCTCCATCCGTATAGCTGGGTGACTGTTCTCCAGGAAGCACCCCTTCTTCCCCTGGTTCGTAAATAGCTATAGCATGGTTATCATCTCCATACCCCCACATGGCTCCATCATATAAAATATTAGCATAAAAGCGCATTTCACGACCTTCCCAAGGTTTGATCTCAGTAGCCTCAATAGTTGCATCTTTATAAATAATCTGATTTGTTTCCGGATCAACGCTAGGTAATGAAATATTATAAGAAGCTAAGCCCTTCACCGTATATTTGCTACCATCTTCATTCTGGAAAGCATTTACAATATCATAAGTAGGCAACCATACTCCCCAACCATTATAGCCATTGTAAGGACCATTAGGAGACTGGAACAAATAGTGTAGAGCACTTCCATAAGTACCTTTATTGTTATACAGTTTCTCGAAAATTATTTCGGGATTCTGCGTATTGTAAAACAGAGCTGCATATTCTTCACTACTGCTGACAGTAGGTAAACTGTATACTCCTAAATCAATAATATCCTTGCTTGCCTTAGCAGCCTCTTGCCATTTCTCCGTAGAAGGTTCTCCAAACAAAGGACTTGCCTTATAGAGCAAAGTACGAGCTTTCACTGCCATAGCAGCTCCCCGGGTAGCGCGTCCAAAATCATCACTACTTTCATATTTTAAAGGTAACTTTTCAATTGCACTCTCACAATCTTTTACGATAAAATCTGCTACATCATCCATATCAGCACGTGTCTCCACCCAATCGGAATCAATATCAAACGTATGGTCTACCAAAGGAATGCGCCCGTAAAGTGAGTAAAGCTGATGATAGAAAAAAGCACGTAGAAAATAAGCCTGCCCGATAATTTCTGCTTTTCGGGTCTCTTCACTATCGGAAACAGCAGGTACCTTATCTATATTCTCAAGCAACTGATTCACCTTTTTAATACCACTATAATAAAAGTTCCATGTATTACCTCTGGCTTCCGAAAAACCGACATTGTAATTATCGCAAGAAACATTTCCTAATGTATAAACTTCCGTTGCATAGCCGGTACGATGAAACAATTCATCCGTATAACTACAGAAAGGTACACCGTTTTCATTTTCTCCTTCCACATAAGTATAGCAATTATTAAGGAATGCTTCTGCCAAATCCATATTTTCCCATACAGCCGCATCACTTATAGAATCGTGCGGATTGATATCCAAGAAGTCTGAGCAAGATACCGTGCTAATGCTCAGCAGAACCCAAAAAGCTCCTTTTAATATATTTCTTTTCATATTGTTTCTCATTAAAGGTTAATAATTAGAATGTAACGTTTACTCCAAAAGTCAAGGTGCGTTGGATAGGATAGCCCTTGATACCAGCTGTCATTTCAGGGTCGAAGATGCCCATACTGTCAATCGTGAAAAGATTATTTCCATTAGCATAGATACGTAACTTCTCAAGACCCAATTTCTTTACCATAAGATTCGGGAAAGTATATCCCAATTCCACTGATTTCAAACGGACAAATGAAGCATCACGAAGCCACCAAGTTGATGAAAGGGAATTACGATTATCTACGGCAGCTGCTTTCATAAAAGCACGGGGCCACTTAGCACTCGCATTCTCTTCGGCAGTATTGGTTTCTATCCAACGACCTTCATAAAAATCAGTAGGCATATTCATAGCTGGCATAACCAACTGTTCTGCATCAGCCTGTCCTTGGAAAAATACATTCAGGTCGATTCCCTTCCATGCACCATTCAATGTCAAACCGAATATCCATTTCGGAGTGGTCGATTTATCTATTCTGATTGCATCATCCCATGTAATGCTTTTATCACCATTTGTATCCTGATAAATCAAGTCACCCGGTTTAGTACCCGGAAGATGCGGAGTAGCATCGATTTCTTCTTGTGTCTGATAAATACCTATAGCCTTATATACTGTGATACCATCAATGGGATGTCCCGTTGCACGCTGCCATTCGGGAGTCTTTGTAGCTTCGTCCATATAAACCACTTCATTATTGGCATAAGTAAGATTACCTGTTGCTCCCCATTCAAAATCACCTGCCTTATCACGATAAGTAGCAACCACTTCAAAACCATGATTCTTAACTTTACCCAGATTCTCCGCCGGCAAAGACAATCCTGAATAAGTAGGAACAGAAGCATTACGAGTAATTAGAATATCATTACGACGTGATTGGAAGTAGTCAAAATCCAAGCCCAACTTTCCGCTCAAGAATTGTGCTGAGAAACCTACATTCCATGTCTTAGCCTTTTCCCAGGTTACTAACGGATTGGCAGTACGTGTTTCATAAACACCTTGCACATAACTTGGGTCCGTACCGAACGCATACGATGCACTACTATTAAAAGAATACATCGATAAATATTGATAAGCGGTAATATTATCATTACCCATCATACCCCATGATCCTTTAATCTTGAAGAAATTGACAACATTCAGCAAAGGTTCAAAGAAGTCTTCCTGAGAAATGACCCATGCAGCCGATACAGAAGGAAAAACACCCCAACGATGACCTTGGGCAAAGTTCATGGAACCATCATAACGGATAGTGAATTCTGCCAGATATTTATCCTTATAACCATAATTGATACGTCCGAACCAGTTCTGTCGTGCTGTTTCTGTAGAATTTCCACCATTGTCCTTATCAGCATCCACTTTACTACCAAAGTCTAAGTCTGGTAATGCAGAAGACAGATAATTAGTACGGTAGCCACTTAAAGAGCTATAATTATATTTACTCTGTTCGTAAGAAGCAAAAGCATCGATACGATGGGCTTCATTAAAAGTACGTGTATATCCTATACGGGCATTCAATGTAATAGTATTGCTCTTATTTGACCATGAATTTACACTGATAGCACCCGTCGCATCTTTATGGTTAGTGTATTCATCAGTAGCAGAACTATAAGAATAAATATCATAAGGCGTATTTATACTCTTACCGTCATTGAATGAATAATCCAATGCTGCGTAACCTTCAGCATACAATCCGGGAGTAAGTGCATCCAGATCAATGCGAACCTTAGGTTTCAGATTCAAGGTATGATAATTAGTCTTATTGGTTCCCGGAGTATCAGATACCATCAAAAGCGCATTGTTAGTGATACCGTCATATCCAATTCTCAACAATCCGTTCGGATAGTAAGGCGCCGACATCGGATTGGTAGTAAGGAAGTATCCGAATAAATCTTCCGTAGAGTAAATACCACGATTACGTACTTCTTGGCGCCCCAGAATATCCATACTGAATTTAATGGATTTATTAATCTTCGCATCAATATTAGTAGTGAACTGATATTGATTATAATCCTGTGGAGTATTCTTATAAATAGCATCTTGATAGGCATACTGTGCCGAAGAATAGAATGAGAGTTTATCATTTCCACCGCTTACCGAAAGGCTATGTTGGGTATTAGTAGCCCAATTCTTCGTTACAGAGTCCCACCAATCCGTATCAGGAAAGCTGATAGGATCGCTTCCGTCCAAGATTTTAGCCATAGCTGTTTCCGAATAAGTAGGTGTATTACCTTGTGCTGCATCGAACTCATTGACATAAGTAGCATACTGATAAGAATTTAACATTTCAGGGATACGTGTCGGTTGAGAGAATGATACATTACCACTATAATTAACCTTCACTTTCCCTTCAGCACCACGTTTGGTGGTAACCAAGATAACGCCATTAGCAGCACGTGCACCATAAATAGCAGCAGAAGCATCCTTTAATACGGAGATGGATTCAATATCTTCGGGATTCAAACGACTGAATGAACGGTCGGCAATACCATCTACTACAATTAGCGGAGCAGTACTTCCCAAGGTTCCCTTACCACGAATCAGAATATCAGCATTATCTTCGCCAGGTTCACCAGAACGTGTATTAGCAATAACACCGGCTGTTTTACCTGCAAGTGTATTCGTTAGATTGGCAGCAGCTAGTTTTTTAATTTCATCTCCGCCCACTTGAGATATAGATCCTGTCAAAGTAGCCTTTTTCTGGGTACCATATCCCACAACCACTACCTCATCAAGCATCTCAGTATCTTCCTTTAAAGTTATACTGAATGTTTTTTTTCCATCTACCGGAACATACACGGTCTCATATCCCACATAAGAAACAGTCAAGATTGCCTTTACAGGAACAGTTAATGTAAAATTTCCATCAATATCTGTTATTGTACCGTTGGACGTACCCTTCACCACTACACTGGCACCAATAATAGCTTCACCATTGGAATCTATAATTTTACCAGTTATAGTACCTGTTTGCTGTACAATTTCCGTCCTCATAGTCTCTGTCACTTCCGAGAATGCAAATGCCTGGCTTACACTGGCACCTGCTGCAAGGAAAAGGCAGATTGTTGCCTTTAGGACAGCTTTGCTGAACAAGGCTCGATTTTCATGTGTATTCATACTACATCTTTAATTTAAAGGTTAATATTTTATTACAAGTTATAATTCACTAAATCAAGATAAAACTATTAGTTTACTTTCCATTCAATAACCCCACCCGATGCACCTTTCTGCAATTGGGCAGCTATTTTCAGTCCTGTCGTTTTCACCGGTTTGAAATCAAGGCTGTTGTAGCAGTCTTTCTTTACCGTATATTCGTTCAAAGCTTCTACTTCTTTCCAGCTTTTACCATCTTTATAGTAGAGTTTCCAACTTTCCGGCACCCGGAAATCCCCGTCATAATGATCGAAATCCAACCAGTACACTTCTACGTTTGAAATCGTATAAGGTTGATCAAATTGATAAGCCAAAGTTTCCTGTGTTCCATTTCTCAACCACCAGTAGTGATAAGGTTTGGAAATATCCGATGAGTGCTTTGGTTCCCACTGGTCATTCACACCCCATGCCCAGGTTTCAACTGAAGCAGATTCAGGAGCATCTTTCTGGATAGGTGCTTGTATCATCAGTGTATGTGCCTTGCTGGCGATTGTTGGCTCCGGAGTAGGACGGGCATACTCTGCAGCTTCAGGAATCCATACCGCCATCTGGTCTGCACCACGATTATTCCAAGTGGAATAAGGAATGGCTTTGAAAGGGACCTCTTTCACACTACCATCTTTTTCTATTTCCTTAGCTGTACCAGTCAACACCATGACACCGTTTAATAAATCAGCATCGTAAGTTGCCTCCATTGAAGTTCCGTCAGGAATAAACTTATTAAAGACAATACTGTCAACCTGATCTTTACCTTCCAGGCAGAACATAATTGGGCCACGCTCAATAGCAAGCTTACCACGGTCATCTTCTACATTATCATTCGCTTTCACACGGCGGACATCCATCGGGAAATTAATTTCCACAACATCTCCAGTCTTCCAGTCATGGAGAATCGTAGCATAACCATCCAGTTGCGTGGCATTTACTTTCTTGCCATTAATAGAGATAGTGTAAGCCTTTGCCTTATCAGTAAACGAATAAAGGTCCGTAGGTACAGGAGCATCCTGTGCCCATCCCGGAATACGAACGCGCAAAGCAAACTCCTGTTCCTTTTCGGGATTAACGGAAATGCTGACTTTGCCATCCCACGGATAGGTTGTGATCTGTTCCAATTTTACATTGTTAGTTTCCGTATTCAATTCGGCTTTACTCTGGATATAAAGATTGACATAAATATCATTGCCCTGAGTAGCATACATGTAAAAAGGTACGGAAGCCATGAAACGCGTTACATTACCCGGACAGCAAGCGCAACCAAACCATTGCTGGCGTTCATGTTGCCCCATAGACTCAAGCGGATTATCATAGAAAAATTTATCGCCACTGAGTGAAACACCCGAAATAACTCCATTATAAAGAGCACGCTCCAGTACATCGGCATACTTGGCATTACCCGTAGCTAGGAACATACGGTGATTCCAATATACATTGGCAATGGCAGCACAAGTCTCACAGTATGCGGTATGGTTATTCAATTCATAGTTAGGACCAAATCCTTCACCTTGCGGACGTGAGCCGATACCACCGGTGATGAAGAGCTTCTTACTTGCCATATTTTCCCAGATACGACTTAAAGCATTGAAATAAGCAGTATCCTGAGTTAATGAAGCTACATCGGCAACACCGGAATAAAGATATCCTGCACGTACGGCATGACCTACTATTTCATCTTGTTGCAAAATGGGTTTGTGGTCTTGGCTGTATTCGCTGAGACGATGTCCGTCTGTTCCGCGACCGGTTTCCTCTACAAAGTATTTAGCCATTTTCAAATACTTTTCATCACCTGTCACCTTATATAACTTAGCAAGGGCCATTTCAGCGATAGGATGCCCGGAAGGAACATGCTTCTGTCCTTCATTCGGACCAAAGACCTCACATACCAAGTCGGCATTCTTGATAGCCACATCAAGGAGATTACGCTTCCCTGTTGCACGATAATGAGCAACGGCAGCTTCATACAAATGACCGCTATTATAAAGTTCATGACTATTAATCTTTTCCCAACGACTCTTTCCCCACCAACCGGAAAGGCGATAGCATTTATTAGTAACACAAGTGGTAAGATAGCCATCCGGTTCCTGAGCAGTAGCAATCAAGGTAATAACACTATCCAAATAAGCATCCAGCGCTTTATCATATTTCACAGCCAGCGAATAAGAGGCTCCTTCTATAATCTTATAAGGATCAGTATCATCAAAAGAAAAGTCACCGCGATGTTCTCCCTTCATCAGACCACCAGCTATGGCGAAGTTATCAAAGCGTCCATTCTTCTCACATTCCTTAAATGCTGAAGGTATGGAAACAGTACGATTGGTTTCAATGCGTGGAGTCCAGAAGTTATCATCCAAGTGGACTTGAGTAAAGGGAACTTCTTTTATCGGTGCATCGGGCTGAACATACGAGTTGTTACAAGCACTCATACTAAAAAGGGCAACACTACCGAAAAAGTATTTAGTTATTCTATTCATAATATGTAATAAAGATATGGATTTCATAATTCTTCTTGCAATTAGCGTATTACAAAGTAATGGATTTCTTTTTTAACAGGATAAAACAATAATCTATATGAATGCTAAAATAGTCGAGTCACAAAGCCTCAGAAGGGGATTTAGACAATCATTTCATATATTGGATTATTTTTTCATACCTGTAGGTACTATGCACAATAAGCCCATAAATGACAAACGAAAAGGGAACGGAACACCAATTATTAACTGAATCTGTAATATTTTACAGGAAGTGCTTCTCATATTCATCACATATAATGATCATTCAAAAACTACACCCAACCAGACAGATATCCGGAATGCACCTACTCCTTACTTACTCCCTATCTACTCTTTCTTATTATACAAGGAGAAAGAAGCGTTCGGCCCGGCGAATATCAGAAACAGATAAAAGAGAAGAAAGTACCCATCCATCTTAATTAAGCAGCAAAGCACCCGATTATTTCAGGTAATTTTGTTCAAATCATAGGGGGTAATTAGTCAATTTAGAGTTGATTAATTCCCCCCTATGATTTGATTTATAAGCATTAACAGCTTTGCCCTTATTTGTTTTCCTTTGCTGCCGAAAGATGGATGAGCTCACCTCTATCGAAAGAAAAAGAAACCTTTAATTTTAAATTCAAATTCATGAAGAACTATCATTTTAAAGGTACAAAGAAGCTACGCCCTAAATACGAGATAAATAAGAATCAGATAAGTACATGCAAATGAATGAAAAAATAGTCCAATCGAATACAAGAATACTACAAACAGCCATTCAGAAGGCCACAGAAAGGTATCTTTTGGACTATTCTTTTATTTCATTATATTATTCAGTCTTTCCGTTCGCTCTTTTTTCTTTTACTTTGCAAACAGACAAATAAGAATTAACCGAATTATGAAAAACAACCTCTCTTTCAAATTAGTCATTATTTCCCTATTTCTGTATTGCGGAAATAATTCACTCGAAGCAGCATCCGGAAAGAAATACGCACTGACATCTCCCGACGGAAAACTGAAAGTAGAAATCAGTACCGGAGACAAATTATCTTATCAGATAATGCACGAAAAGGATACAATTCTCTCTCTTTCTAACATAGGCTTGGTTCTGGC
>OJME01002962.1_pt1 | contig 10476 bp, 6 predicted proteins | sample 1597151 | NCBI WGS metagenome assembly OJME01 (sample SAMEA2452118, study PRJEB22498) | human gut metagenome | biome: human feces; feature: human gut; material: feces | place: Australia | collected 2012
CACCGATATGGATCGCCTGTTTGCCCATTTTTTTGATGTGGGCGGCCAGCGGATAGCCGTAGGCACCACAGCCAAGCAGGGCGATGTCAAAGTCAATTTTTTCACATTCTCCGCACATATAGTCAAGTGCGTCAAACCATGTGGAAAAACGCGGATCTACAGCGCTGCCAGCAGTCTGTACAGCTTTTAAGGTCTTTAATTCGAACTCCGGCAGGATATCCGTGCCTGGGAAGAGTTTGTCAAAATGTTTATACTGATCCTGGATCGACTCTTCAAACGGATGAACAACAAGTACCTTTTTCCCGGCAAGTGCAGCAGACCATGGGTTTTTGCTGCGCCATGGCTCTAAAGAGATCAGCCGGCAGGTTGCGCTTAGATCGTTACAGTATCTGCGGATGTAATAATCCTCACAGGCATTCTGCCATAAACCTAAAATATCGGTCTGCCGGCAGGCGTCCTTCATGATATCGTTAAAACGTGGCAGAAGGGATGTATCATTGGGGAAAAAACCGGCGCAGGTAAAAAGCTGTTCGCAGGCTTTCTCTTTTTTGTTTTCCATATGAAATTCGGCAACACGCATATTGAAAAGTTCAACGGCACCAAAGCGGCCCATCATAAATGGTCTGCCGGACTTGATGAGTTCTGCCGTGTATGTGTTTAAGGCATCCGTATCATAAAAAGGTTTACCGACATAATGCCGGTAAAGAAAATCCGGGTCACCTGTTGCCTGCCGCAGTTTGTTACGCAGACAGTATTTTAACTGATAATAAGAGGCTCCGAGGATTGTACCCATCTTAAGAACACTCCTTTCTGATCACAGTACATAGATATAAACATCATAAACAATGCTTCCTGTGGTGTCAAGGAAAATGGAATGGTGCCGGGAATCTACTGTTTGACACGTCCTATACATTTTTGATACAATAAAGATTATATGAAGTTAGGAAAATAATAAATGGAAAAAGGAGAAGATATGAATACGATCAGATGGAAAATGCCGGATCAGTATCTGACTGAGTGGTACCGGAATCTTTCGGGAGCGGTAAAGACAGCTTTTTATGCTGCTTTTGCAGCAGGGCTTGCAGCTCATTTGTATCAGTTCACCAATAAATTATACAATTATGATGAGCTTGCGAATACACCAGGAGGTATCGGATTAAGTACAGAACAGGGAAGATGGCTGTTAAACTGGATGGGGCGTTTTATGCGTTCTGTATTTGGAGGTTCTTATTCACTGCCTTTTTTTAATGGAATCTTTGCACTGCTGTTCCTTGCCTTATCAGCGGGAATGGTCGTATCTGTATTTCAGGTAAGAAACAAACTGACTGCGGGGCTGATCGGAGGACTTATGACAGTATTTCCGGCAGTTGTGTCCATGTACTTTTTTATGTTTCTGGCACTTTATTATGCAATAGGCATTTTTTTCAGTGTGTTTGCTGCGTGGCTCACTGTGAAATATCCGAAAAATATCATTGCAAATATAGCAGCAGTGGTAATGATTGCATGTTCCCTTGGCGTATATCAGGCATACTTCCCGGATACCGTGTGCATTCTTCTTATAGTGGTGATCTTAAAAGCAGCATTTGGTGGTGTGAAGGAGAAAAAGGAATGGAAAGAGTTTTTCCTTATGATTGCCAGATTCTTAGTGGTGATGGCAGCTGGCGTTGCGGTTTATTTTCTGATCAATAAAGCGGTACTTGCAGTCACACATATACAGCTTACCAGTTATCAGGGTGGCGATACAATGGGAAAGATCACGATCGCACAGCTTATTAGTGCATTAAAATCTTGTTACACCTCATTTTTTGATCTGGGATTTTCCAATGTTATGGGAATCAGCTATAACCGCACCGTAAGACGTCTGATCAAAGTTGTATGGATCTTATTTGCAGCAGGTATTGGTGCTTATCTGGTTTTAAAGAAAAAAGAATATTTAAATAAGGTAATTGTTTTGTGTGGTATATTGGTGTTTCCGGTAGCGATGTTTTTGATCTATGTGATGGCACCGAATTCCTACTGCTATACGCTGATGGCATATTCAGTTGTATTTTTCTTTGTATTTTTCCTGTTGTGGCTGGATGCATGTTTCCGGAATCTTAAACTGCATGCTCCGGTAAAGAGTATAACAAACTGGGTGTCTGCATTGCTTACGGCGGCATTGGTAATCGTGTATATCTGGTACGCAAATGGCAATTACATGGCACTTGAATATACGAAATATCATGATTTTTCCTATGTGCAGACGCTGATCACCAAGATCCGGAGTGTGGAGGATTATTCGCAGGACAAGCCGGTGATCGTGGTGGGGACACAGATTAATGACAGTACGAATGGTATGGGAAGTCTGATCGGTGATACTTTTACCGTTGGAGGAAAAGCAGATACGAACCTTGGATATAACTCATTGCTGTATCTGATGTCTGATTATCTTGGATTTTCGCCATATTATGGAACTTATGAGGAGATCCAGAACTGGATGCAGAGAGAGGTTGTCAGGGAAATGCCATCCTATCCGGCGGATGGATCTATTCAGGTGATTGACGATACGATTATTGTAAAACTGTCTGATTATGAAATAAATTAAGGAACGACTGGATGAAAAAGTATTTATATCTCATGAGAGTACATCATTATATCAAAAACATACTGATTTTTATGCCACTGATTTTCAGTGGAAATCTGACAGACCGGCGTAAGTTTACGGCAACACTGCTTGGAATGATCGCATTTTCACTGGTCACATCTGCGGTCTATATCATCAATGATATCAGGGATGCGGAAAAAGACAGGATGCATCCGACAAAGAAAAATCGCCCGATCGCATCCGGCGCAGTCACACCGTTTCACGCAGTAGTGCTGATGGTGTTCATTCTGATCGCAGCAGTGGTACTGCTTGTGGTGTCAGATGCGACAGCGGGCAGTTATGCGCTGGTATTTTTATATCTGTTTATCAATGTGGCATATAGTATGGGACTTAAGGATGTACCGCTTTTAGATGTGACAATTCTTGCTTCCGGATTTTTGCTGCGCGTGCTTTTCGGTGCGGTCCTGACAGGGACGGAAGTGTCTGAATGGCTGTATCTGACTGTACTTTCCGGTGCGTTTTATTTTAGTCTTGGAAAAAGACGCAACGAGCTGCAGAAGAAAAAGGACGGGGATACCCGCAAGGTGCTTAAATATTATACGAGAGATTTCCTGGACAAAAATATGTATATGTGCCTGGCACTGCTCAATACATTTTATGCATTATGGTGTAAGGATATTACCAATGCCGGCATGGAATATGCAATGTGGACGGTGCCGATCGTGATTTTGGTCTGTATGAAGTACAGTCTGACGGTGGAGGGGAATTCGGAGGGAGATCCTGTGGAGGTCCTTTTACATGACAGGGTACTGATGGCACTCTGTGTGGTTTATGGTATTGTAATGATAGGTATGCTGTATCTTGGAGCATAGTGTGAAAATAATGCAGGAATGGAGATTTTATGAAACGGACATATAAATTTTTCTGGATCATTCTGATCGCACTGATTCCGCTGCTCCCGTCGTCGGGATGGAATTTTAGTATTGATGTCAGTGATGTCGGATTTAACATGAATCAGTACCGGTTTTGTTTTACAGATATGGACAGTACTTATCTGCCGCTGTTTTTGACAAACATTTTGGGCGGATGCCTGTTAAAAGTGTTTGGGATACTGCATATACCGGCTTACATTGGCATGGAGACTGCATGGGCGGCAGTCTGCTTCTACCTGTGTTTCTTATCTTACAGGCTCTATGTGAGATACCGGGAAGATGCACTGATCCTGCCGTCGCTTGCGTTTGCCATGGTGCTTGCAAAATGTAATTTTCATTTCTTTATTTATAATACGGCAGTGGCATTTATGGCACTGACGGGATTGTATTTCCTGATCCGGGCTGTCAATGACAAAAAGTCCGGGATGCTCTTTTTTGCATCGGCATTTTTCATGCTGGCGGCTTTCTGCAAAATATCTTCCATCCTGCAATTTGCTGTGTTTATCGTTCTTTTTTATGATTTTTACCGGAAAAAAGATGTGGCATATTTTGTACGCCAGGTGTTATGGTGCGTGGTGGGTGTTTTGAGCAGTTTTGCGTCAGGGCTTTTTCTCATGTATAAAACATGCGGGATCGGCACTTATTTTCAGATGGTTGCGGATATGTTCTTCTATGCAGGAAATTCAAATGACGGACATACAATCGGTAACATGGTTGTGATCAATTTCAAGGGAACCGTGCGGGGAATGTTATTACTTGCCGTGCTGTATGGAATTTATCTGATGGCAAAAAAAGTAAAAAGTCTTGCACTGTTTATCGGATATGGTATGATTGCGATGGCAGTTCTTTTGTTGGCAGGTGCGGTTTTCGGGGCAGATCAGATCGCAGGATTATCGGTGCTGTATCGCGTGCTTGGAGATTACCTGAACGCAGTAGCTGTGATAAAGGCGATGCTCTATGTATGTGTTGTTCTGATTTTAAAAGACAAAGAGGCTTCGGAAGAATTTAAAACCCTTGCATTTGCATCCGGGATGCTTGCAGTGCTGATGCCGATTGGATCGAATGTGGGTATCACACATCTGTGCAATGAAGCTTTTTTTGTACTGCCATATATTGCAATCTGTATCGGAGACAGAATGAAAAAGGCGAAGAGACAGACTGAAGAAACAGTGGAGACAGAGCACAAGCTGCCGGATGTAAGAAATACGGGAAGACTTCTTACCGTCATCTGTGCGATATGGTGTGTGGGTCTGACTGTATCACAGAGTTTTTATATGACAAAGGCGTATTTAAAAGATCAAGAGCCAAAACAGCAGTTCACACTCGATGAACTGCGCGGCATCAGGTATGATACGGATATTGTACAGCCGATGGAAGAAGTGGTAAACTTTATAAAGTCATATGGCAGCGAAAGTGATAAGATGGTTACCTGTGGTGCAATTCCAATCTTACATTATCTGACCGGAAGAGCTCCTTATATTACCGGATGCGGTGGCTGGATTGAGACAGATTACATCACGGCAGAGGAGATAGAGCAGCAGCTTGAGGAGTCTGTTTCGTCAGGCAGCGAACAGGAAGCAATGCCACTTGTGGTTTTTAATAAAACTGCATTGGATGAACAGTCTGAAAAAACAAATGTGGTCTTAATATTTGTAAAAGAAAATTTTTATCAACAGGTATTTGCAAACGGGGAATATGAAGTATATGCAAAAGATAAAAAAAGTAATTGAGCTGTTTGAATGGTTTTGTCAGAATATAATCTGGCTGGTGATGCTTTGCTGTGTCGGTTTTGTAGCAGTTTTGAATCTGCTGTATCGGTCGAAAGTGGCATATGTGTGGACGGAGGATGTGAGCATAGAGCGCACCAGTATCACAGCACTGGTGCTCGCAGTTCTGATTTTTGTGGTATTTTTGATCGCAGGATCTAAAATTCAAAAGATTGATGAAAAAATACTCTTTATTGTATTTACTGTAATTTATATAATTGCAGGGATATACTGGATTGCGAATGTTTCAACGGAATTGCGCATGGATGCGTACAGTGCACATAACGGTTCTGTGCTTATGAGACAGCATGATTTTTCATTTTTAAATCCGGGACAGGATATCTATCTGAATGAACATCAGTTAAGTTTTGTGACCTATGAATATCTGATTGGTTTTATCAGCACGGATGTGCGCTTTTTATATGCGGTCAATCTCCTGCAGATCATAGGGATCAATTTTGTGATCTGGAAGCTGACAGACCGGTGTTTTGGACAAAATCACAAGACAAATCTGTATGTGATACTTTTTTCATTTTTATTTTTGCCACAGTTTTTCTTCCTGGCATTTGCATATGGAATTATTCCGGGATTGTTTTTCATACTTCTGGCATTTTTGTTTCTGGATAAATCTTTGGAGAGCGGCAACTGGAAGCATATGATATTGTGTGTCATTTTTGTAATGCTTGCAGTTATTTTGAAAGGAAATAATATTATAGGATCGATAACGATCGCAATATTGTGTTTTCTTCGGATCTTAAAAGAAAAAAAATGGAGGCTGATCTTACTTGCAGTTCTGGTGATGGTTGTGTCAGTGCTTCCTGGAAAGGCATTCCATGCGTGGTATAACAAAGAAACAGGTGGCGTACTCTGTGGTGGAAAACCAAAGATTTTATGGATTGCAATGGGAACGGAGCCTTATTACAATAATGCAGCAGGCTGGTATAACGGCTGTTCGGACTGGCTCTTTTCGGAAGCAGGATATGACCCGGAGAAAGCAACAGAGCTTGGCAAAGCAAAGATCAGGGATAATATTTATATTTTCCGGCATAATCCGGATACTGCGTATGAGTTTTTCTCCGAAAAACTGGAATCCATGTGGTGTGATCCGATGTATGAATCACTCTGGAGCGGCCCGCTGCCGGATGCAGGGGCAGAAAATAAGACAGAGTTTTTTAATGAACTTTATTCGGGAAAAAGTATAGAACCGCAGATTGCCCTAGCGATGAAGGGATTTGTGATCATGCTGTTTGTTCTTGCAACAATTTTTGTTGCGGATCGAAGAAACAGGAAGTATGATTGTAACTATATTTTTTTATTTTTTACAGGCGGATTTCTTTTGCATATAATATGGGAAGCCAAAAGCCAGTATGTGTATCCGTATGTATTTATCCTGCTGCCCTGCTGTGCAAAGGAAATGGCATTGCTTTCAGAAAAAATCCATTTTCCAGGGAAACACCAGAGGACACAGGAAAAGTGAGAGGTAACAGAGGAATGATTGCAGTAAAAATTGGAGACGGCATGGGAAACCAGCTGTTTAATTATGCCTGCGGATATGCCCAGGCAAGGCGGGATGGCGATTCGCTGGTTCTTGATATTTCAGAATGTGACAATTCTACACTGCGGGATTTTGAACTGGACAAGTTTCATCTGAAATACGATAAAAAGGAATCATTTCCAAACCGTAATTTGGGACAGAAGATTTACAAGAACTTAAGACGTGCGTTAAAATATCATGTGATCAAAGAGCGCGAGGTGTACCATAACCGTGACCACCGGTATGATGTGAATGATATCGATCCGAGAGTTTATAAGAAAAAAGGACTTCGAAATAAATATTTATATGGTTACTGGCAGCACCTTGCCTATTTTGAAGATTATTTAAATGAGATCACTGCGATGATGACGCCGGCTTACGAGCAGAGTGAGACGGTAAAAAAATTACAGGAAGAGTTCAAAAAAACGCCGACCTGTGCCGTGCATGTCAGAGGCGGTGATATCATGGGACCTGCCGGAGCCTATTTTAAACATGCCATGGAACGCATGGAACAGGAAAAGCCGGGAGTACGCTATATTGTGTTTACCAATGATATGGAGCGTGCAGAAGAAGCGCTTGCCCCTGTGCTGGAAAGCCAGAAAAAAGATGCAGTGGGACAGGCAGAAAACAGGCTGGAATTTGTCTCAGAGATGGGAGAATTTTCGGATGTGGATGAATTTTTCCTGATGGCGGCATGCCAGAACCAGATATTGTCCAATAGTACGTTTTCGACATGGGCAGCTTATCTGAATCAGAACCCGGATAAGACGGTCATTATGCCGGATGATCTGTTAAGCGAACGGATGCGGCAGAAAAACTGGATTATTTTAAAGTAAGAAAGGTAAAAGAATGAAAGATTTGGTAAAAAGTGTACTAAAAGTTTTTGATGGAAAGCAGAAGCGCAAGCTTGTCGGAATGATGTTTCTGATACTGATCAATTCCGGTGTCAGCCTGCTTGGTGTTTCGGTGTTATCCCCGTTTATCACAGCGGTGATGAATCCGGAAGAGTTATTGAAAAATGACATCATACGTTCTGTTTATGATGGATTTCACATGCAGAATACCAATCAGCTGATCACGCTGCTCTCGGTGCTGATCATTATCGTGTATATTGCAAAAAATGCGTTTATCATTTTTATCAATAACATGCTGTACTGCTTCTCCTATTATGGAAAACGCGAGATGCAGGACCGCATGATGAAATATTATATCAGCAGAGATTACACATTTTTCTTAAACCACAACAGTGCCGAGCTGATGCGTGATATCAATACGGATCCGGAGATGTTTTATGCGGCGGTGTTAAATATGCTCCAGCTTGCATCAGAACTCTGCGTCAGCCTGATCTTAGTAGGATATCTTTTAGTAAAAGATGCGCTGCTCACCTTAGGCGTTGCGTTTGCGATGGTCGTTATGGTATTTATCTTTATGAAAAAACTGCGCCGAACCTTAGCGCGTTTCGGTGATGACAGAAGAAAATACAACGCCAATATCCTGCAGTGTATGCAGCAGGCGTTCGGCGGTATCAAAGAGATCAAGATCGCAAACCGCGAGGCATATTTTGAAGGGGAATTTGTAAAGCAGAATGGTCTTTACACCTATGTCATCAAACAGAACTCTTTCTTAAGTTCCATTCCGAAACCGATCATGGAAGCACTCTGTATCAACGCGACATCCACAAGCCCGGAGCAGTTTGTCGGAACACTTGCAGTATTTGCGGCAGCAGCATTTGCCCTGCTTCCTTCTGCAAATAAGATGTCTGAATATTTAGGATCGATCATCCATAACGGTGTCGTGATCCACAAGATCGGTGAAGAGTATGCTGCGATCCGCGATATGGAGATCCAGACAGAAAAAGAAGAAAATTACAAAAAAGTAACATTAGACAAAGAAATCAAAGTCGAGGATATGACCTTCCATTACCCGGATACTGAGGATGCGGTATTAGCCCATGTTAATGTGACAATCCCGAAAAACAAGTCCGTTGCATTTATCGGACCGTCCGGTGCCGGAAAGACCACGATGGTCGACCTGATCCTGGGTGTTTTAAAACCGCAGGCCGGAAAGATCACGGTAGATGGTATGGATATCAAAGAATCCTACCGTGGATGGCATGATAAGATCGGTTATATTCCGCAGACCATCTATATGTTGGATGATACAATCCGCAACAACATTGCGTTTGGTAAGGTAAAAAGTATTGATGATGCTGAAATATGGGCAGCCTTAAAACAGGCACAGCTGGATGAATTTGTAAAATCCCTTGATGAGGGCTTAGATACCATGATCGGAGAGGCCGGTGTACGCTTATCCGGTGGACAGCGTCAGCGTATCGGTATTGCACGTGCGCTATACCGCAGACCGGAAGTGTTAGTGCTGGATGAGGCAACTTCCGCACTGGATACGGAAACAGAAGCTGCTGTTATGGAAGCAATCGACAGCTTACAGGGTAAGATGACAATGCTGATTATTGCACACCGCCTGTCTACGATCAAAAATTGTGACATGGTATATCAGGTAGAGGGTGGCAGTGTGACAAGGAAAGAGAAGGAAAGCGTATGAGTGAACCGATGATAATCATAGAGCCGTGTGCAGGGCTTGGAAACAGACTGCTTGGTCTGGGTTCTGCTTATGCGGTGGCAGAAAAATTAAACCGCAGGCTGGTCGTGATGTGGAAACGTGAAGTCGGATGCAACATCAGTTTTTCAGAGCTGTTTGATCTGCCGTTTGAGGTGGTGGAGATCAGCGAAAATGGATTTAAGAATGAGCCGGTGGCACAGCTTCTTGGGAATCATGCAAAAAAGAAATGGAGAAAAATGGCAGATCGTTTCTTAGAGTGTGATGATGTGGAACAGGTCAAAGAAACGGAAGGGTATGAAGGACTATTCCACCTGATCGAGCAGACACCGGTCATCTATTTAAAAGCATTTGGGCCGATCTGCGAGGTCGGGGCAGAGAGTTATTCCTTTTTAAAGCCAGGCAAAAACATTGAAGAAAAAGGTGACTATCTGTTTCGTGAACTGACTGGAAATTGTGTGGGGGTACATGTGAGAAGGACTGACCATACGGATGCGATCGCAAACAGTCCGCTGGCATTGTTTGCCGGGCGTATGAAAAAAGAACTGGAAGCGGATAAAGAAACATGTTTTTTTGTGGCAACAGATGACAAAGAGGTACGCAGGGAATTGAAAGAATTACTGCCGGATGCAAAGCTGATCTTCCCGCAGTCGGATGTGATCGACCGCGATTCGAAAGAGGGAATTGAGGAAGCATTTGTGGAGATGATCGCATTGTCAAAGTGCAGAAAAATTTTAGGAAGTTATAACAGTACATTCAGTTTACTTCCATCGTATATAGGGAATATACCGCTTGAGACGGTATGCCGGAAGGAATCATAAATATCTGCTAAGATGTTTACAGCATGAAAATGGCAGGAAGAAAAGAAGCAGGGAAAAAATATGGAACTGAAAACATGTAATATTTTAGGCCTTGATATCCTTGTGACGGATATGGAAAAGACCGTAAATCTGATCGAGCAGAATATAGAGCAGCTGCGGGGAAAATATATCTGTGTGGGAAATGTGCACACGACCGTGATGGCGCATGACGATCCGCAGTATCACACGGTACAGGCAGATGCCGCGTTTGTTCTGCCGGATG
>OJME01002972.1_pt1 | contig 10448 bp, 8 predicted proteins | sample 1597151 | NCBI WGS metagenome assembly OJME01 (sample SAMEA2452118, study PRJEB22498) | human gut metagenome | biome: human feces; feature: human gut; material: feces | place: Australia | collected 2012
GAATCAATCCTTATTTGCGAATCAGTTATTTCCTGATTGCGGGTGCAAAGGTAGTGACTTTTTTTATATCTGCAAGCTTTTGGGTGAAAAAAGTTTTATTTATTTTTCGTCATCTCCCTCTATCTTCTGATTATCAGATGTTTCATGTGTGTCGTATTTTATTCTCTCTTTGTTGATGATGAAACGTTGATAATAGGAGAGCATTAGGGTGGTGAGCGGAAGTGCTATGATCATACCTAACATTCCGAGCAAGGATCCCCAGATGGAAAGAGATAAAAGAATGATGGCAGGGTTGAGCCCTGTGATCTTTCCCATGATTCTTGGGACAAGGAAACCATCTTGGATGGCTTGAACAACAATAAAAACAACGATGGCACCTGCCAGGATTACCCAGAAATTCTCACCGGTATCAGCAGCTTTTAGGATTGCTAATATGACGGTAGGCAAGAAACCGATAATCTGCAGATATGGAACCATATTGAGGGCACCGATGAAAAGTCCCAAGGCAATAGCCATCGGAAAGTCGATGATCAGGAACCCAATGCTGAACAAGATGCCGACACAGAAGGCAACAAGTGCCTGGCCGCGGAAATAGCGATTCATTCCATCCTGTATGTCATTGACCAGATTGGATGCAAAGGTACGGTATTTGCCTGGTAATAGGTGAAGCCATCCTTCTGCGATGGATTCATAGTCGAGCAAGATGAATACCACATATAATAAAATGATGAATGAAGCGAATACGCTAAACAGAATATTAATAGATTCCGCAACGAGTGCCCAAAGTTTAGGAACAGTCTCTTTAATGGTATTCATTATATTTTCTTCACTTAAGATTCGGTTCAGTGCCTGAAGGTCGATATGTCTGTGGATAAATTCCGAAAGAGTAGGAGGCACTGTTCCGGAACGATAAGCACCATTAGTCAGATAAGTAACCAACAGATCGTTCATTCGTCCTATTTCGGCAAGCATTGGGGGCACTAAAAGGTAAAAAATGGCAATTCCTACTATGGTAATGCTGAACAATGCGCAGAAAATAGAAATGATCCTGCTTTTAAAGCGTAATTTATACTGGAAAAATTTGACGAGCGGATAAATCATATAAGCGATAAGCCATGCCACAAAAAAAGGTAGCAGTACGCCGCTGAGCCTTTTAAAAAGTATCAGTAATCCCACAATGAGCGCACAGCAGATAGAACCACGTATGAAACTATCAAATGTAATCTTTTTCCTTTCCATAATAATCTGACGTTTGATGTGCGACCTCACCGGAAATGTCCGGGCTTTGCTACCGTGAGGTCATTATGATTTTTCTTTGTCCTCTTGCAGGGCTTTCTGGTAACACTCCCGACATAAAGGTTCGTATTCGGCTGTTTCACCCAATAGCACCTGTTTGTCGTTTTTCACCGTACGGTGTGAAAAAGAGGCCAATTGTCCACATTTTACACAAATGGCATGTACCTTGGATACTTCGTCGGCAATGGCACACAAAGCCGGCATCGGACCAAACGGTATGCCTTTGAAGTCCATGTCCAATCCGGCTATGATGACACGTACCCCATTGTTTGCCAATTGATTGCATACATCTATTAATCCACTGTCGAAGAACTGTGCCTCGTCAATGCCTACCACATCAATTTCGGATGTGAAAAGCAGTATGCTGGCTGAAGAGTCGATGGGAGTGGAGGAAATGGTATTACTGTCATGTGAAACAACGTCCCCCTCAGAATAGCGTGTGTCAATGGCAGGTTTGAATATCTCTACGCGTTGGCGGGCAAACTTGGCCCGCTTCATGCGACGGATCAGTTCTTCGGTTTTTCCTGAAAACATGGAACCGCAAATTACTTCAATTCTTCCTCTTCTTCTCGTCTCTTGTATAAAATAATACCATGCTGATGTATGTTATAATTGGTTGCAAAAGTAATAGTTTTATTGGCTTCTCGGTGTTTTTTCATTATTTATTTCTACATTTGCGAAGTCATTCAAGAAGAAATTCAGATGTAGATATGCAAGCATTGTTGAACGATATAGAATTGGATATTCAGGAACTTAAATGCCTGATGGAGGCCGTTTCGCGTAAACCGGACTCTGCTTTGCGTGAAGTGGCAAAGAGAAATATTGTGCAAATGCGTGGCCGGTTGGACATTTTACTGGAACAGTTGGACCGGGGAGCACTACCGGAAAACGAACTTCCTGACCGGATTATAAATCCAATGCCGGAACCTGTGTCAGCAGCAGCAGCAGAAGCAGCAGAAGAAGAAGAAGAAGAAGAAGAAGAAGAAGAAATAGTTGTGGGTAACCCGGAGAAAGATGAAGAGCCTGTAATAGTTCCGGAGGCTCCGGAGATGCCGGAATCTGAACAATTGGAATTGCCTGAAGTGACCGTAGAACCGGCACAATCGGCTGAAGTATCTATGAAGATTGAAACCAATACGGCTTCTACACCTATTTTGGCCGAGCGGATTAAAACAGCTGGAGATTTACGCCGTTCAATCAGTCTGAATGATTCGTTTCGCTTTTCCCGTGAACTGTTTGGGGGAAGCATGGAGCAAATGAATCATGTGTTGCAACAGATTGGGGAGATGCATTCACTGGATGCAGCTCTTGTTTTCTTATCTTCTAAAATAAAGGTGGAAGAGGAAAATGAAGCTAAAGCTGATTTAGTGGAACTTCTCAAAAAGTACTTTATATAAAAACGCGATTATTAGGATATGGGAAAACTATATGTGGTACCGACGCCGGTCGGGAATTTGGAGGACATGACATTTAGGGCTATTAAAGTCCTGAAGGAGGTCGACTTGATTCTGGCGGAGGATACCCGTACTTCCGGAATCTTGCTGAAACATTTTGAGATTAAAAACGTGATGCAATCCCACCATAAGTTTAATGAACATAAAACGGTGGAAAGTGTTGTTAATAGAATAAAGGCAGGAGAAACCATTGCTTTGATTTCGGATGCCGGAACACCGGGAATTTCTGATCCGGGTTTTCTGGTAGTTCGTGAATGTGTGCGCAATGGTATCGAAGTACAATGTCTGCCCGGAGCGACAGCTTTTGTTCCGGCGTTGGTAGCATCGGGATTGCCTAACGAAAAGTTTTGTTTCGAAGGTTTTCTCCCTCAGAAAAAGGGGCGTATGACAAAATTGAAATCGTTGGTGGATGAACACAGAACAATGGTGTTTTATGAATCCCCACATCGTTTGCTGAAAACATTGACACAGTTTGCCGAATATTTCGGTCCCGGACGTCAGGTATCTGTGTCCCGTGAAATTTCAAAGATTCATGAGGAAACGGTTCGCGGGACTTTGAGTGAATTGATAGAACATTTTACCGTTACCGAACCCCGGGGCGAGATTGTGATTGTACTTGCAGGAATAGACGATTAATAATAACTTCATTTAAAAACGTAAAACGTAATCGTATGAAAAAGTTAGTAGTTTTATTAGTATGCGCAGCTATGTTGGCTTCGTGTAACGGCCTGGGTGGTGGAAGTAAGGACCTGAAGGCAGAAAATGATTCTCTTTTGATGGAGTTGACCCAGCGCAATGCCGAATTGGACGAAATGATGGGTACTTTCAACGAAGTTCAGGAAGGATTTCGTAGAATAAACGCAGCTGAAAGCCGTGTTGACTTGACCCGTGGCACTATCTCTGAGAATTCTGCAACCGCAAAACAACAAATAGCATCTGATATTGAATTCATCACGAAACAGATGGAAGAAAACAAGGCACAGATCGCTAAGTTGCAGGCTATGCTGAAGAATAGTAAGAATAATTCGGCACAATTGAAAAAAGCCGTTGAATCTTTGACCCAGGAGTTGGTTGCTAAAACTCAGCGTATCGAAGAGCTTCAGGCTGAATTAGCTTCTAAGAATATCCGTATTCAGGAGTTGGATGCTGCGGTAACCGGACTGACTGCCGATAAAGAGTCATTGGCTGCTGAAAATGAAGCCAAGGCAAAGACCGTAGCAGAACAGGATAAGGCCATCAACAGTGCATGGTTTGTGTTTGGTACTAAATCGGAACTTAAATCTCAGAAGATTCTTGAAAAAGGGGATGTGCTGAAGAGTGCAGATTTCAACAAGGATTATTTTACTCAGATCGATATTCGTACTACTAAAGAAATTAAATTATATTCTAAACGTGCTGATTTGCTCACTACTCATCCGGCTAAATCTTACGAGTTGGTTAAAGATGATAAAGGTCAGCTGACTTTGAAGATCACGAATCCGAAAGAATTCTGGAGTGTATCTAAATATCTGGTAATCCAGGTCAAATAAGTAGTATAAAACAAACGTAACTGATAAGGGCACGGACTACACAGTATGTAATCCGTGCTCTCTTTTTTGAAATGTACCTGATATATTAATATGAAATATAGAAACCTGTTTTTTGATTTAGATGATACTCTCTGGGCCTTTTCCCAAAATGCGTATGATACGTTTGAAGAAGTTTACGATAAATATGGATTGGGAAGGTATTTCGATTCGTTTTCCCATTTTTATTCTCTTTACCAAAAGAGGAATGCGGAGTTGTGGGTAGAATATGGAAACGGGGAGGTGACTAAAGAAGAGTTGAATCGACAGCGTTTTTTATATCCTTTGAAAGCTGTTGGCGTTGACGATGAAATGCTTGCAAAACGTTATTCTGACGATTTCTTTTTGATAGTTCCTACTAAAAGGCGGCTAATGCCGTATGCGGAAGAGGTACTTTCGTATTTGGCACCTAAATATAATTTGTATATTCTTTCGAATGGTTTCAGGGAATTACAATCCTGTAAAATGCGTTCGGCAGGCATTGATACATATTTTGATAAAATAATTCTTTCGGAAGATTTGGGAGTGATGAAGCCTTGGCCGGAAATTTTTCATTTTGCTTTGTCGGCTACACAATCCGAACTACGTGAATCATTAATGATTGGGGATAGTTGGGACGCTGATATTGTTGGTGCCCATGGAGTGGGAATGCATCAGGCTTATTATAATGTGTCCGGACGCACTGATTTTCCTTTCCGTCCTACTTATTCAATGACTGATTTGAAAGAGTTGGTGGAACTGTTGTAACATTTATAGATATATTGTATTTTTACGTTCAATATAGAACGCATAAAAATACAACTATGGACACTCTCTTGCCTTTTGCTTTACTCTGTTTCACTTCTTTCTTTACATTGACTAATCCGTTGGGTACAATGCCCGTTTTTCTGACCATGACTCATGGTATGACTGATAAAGAGCGGCAAGCGGTTGTTCGCCGTGCCACTTTCGTTTCGTTTATCACTTTAATGGTATTTGTTTTTGCAGGGCAATTCCTTTTTAAATTCTTCGGTATTTCGACCAACGGATTTCGTATTGCAGGTGGAGTGATTATTTTCAAGATAGGCTTTGATATGTTGCAGGCACGGTACACTCCGATGAAATTGAAAGATGAAGAGATTAAAACCTATGCTGACGATATTTCGATCACTCCACTTGCCATACCCATGCTTTGTGGTCCGGGGGCGATAGCTAATGCCATTGTTTTGATGGAGGATGCCCATACCATTGAAATGAAAGGAACGTTAATTGGCATTATTGCTTTGATCTATTTTATTACCTTCTTGATTCTGCGTGCGTCTACCCGATTAGTTAAAGTGTTGGGGGAGACCGGAAATAACGTGATGATGCGTTTGATGGGACTTATTTTGATGGTGATTGCTGTTGAATGTTTTGTTAGTGGATTGCATCCGATATTGGTAGGTATCTTGAAAGAAGGGTTGCTATAAATCAGATACTGATTCGTTCAGAAAAAGAAGAATGCCCGGATACGTTTTATATGTAAATCCGGGCATTCTCTTTATTGTTTGATAAATACTTTAGAAAGCATTATGCTGATTAGCGGCTGCCACCGGCCCACCAAACCGGATCGGTATATACATACTGGCCGTTTCCGAATGCAGATTCTACGTTCGGGTTTGCACTTACATCATCTGCTCCATAAGGTGCGCGAAGTGGGAACTTGTAAGGGTTGTCCAGTTTGATATATTCCTCACCCATTGCTTTGAGGCGGCGTACATCGTTATAGCATTCTGTTGTCTCACCGAAGGCTCCAAGGAATGCAATATATTTCTGTACCATTACCTCTTTTACAGGATTGGCATCGAATAATGGTTTTACGTTGTTGGTGAAATACTCTTCTGCTTCAGCAGTTGTGATAGCTTTAGTAGTCTCTTTAACGCCTCCGTAACTTTTTACTGTAGGAGCGTTAAGTGCAGCTGTTACACCTGTTTCTGCATTTGCAATGGCTGCAACAATAGCATCTTTCAGAGCATCTGCCGCATCATTGGTCTTATTCAAGCGAGCCAATGCTTCAGCTTTCAGGAAAAGTAATTCATGATAGCTCATTAATAAGGTTGGACATGTTTGCGAATATACGAATATAGGAGTATTATATTCATATTTAACAGACTCTGCCGTACCATTATCGGCCATTAGGAATCTTGGATCATCTGCACCGGTTACTTGGATGGACACAGCTTTTTCTCCTTCAGTTACCTTACCTTGTCCAATGCAAAAGATACGGCGTAATCTCGGATCCTTACGTTCTATTAGTTTATCAGCGTAGCTTTTACTTGCAGCCAATCCGTCACGGCTCCACTGGAAGTCAAATAACGGGTTTAAGTTTGTTGCACTATAAATAGAGAAAGCAGCTTGATCCTGAATAGATGTATATGATTTCTCTATGTACTCTAAAATTTTTTGTAAATCAACTTCTTTTGAAGAAGAACGAGCTAACAGACGCATTGTATAACGAGCTTTCAAGCCGTATGCTAGTTTTAACCATGCTTCTCCGTCACCTTTATATATGAAGTCATACTCACCAATTTCATCGCTTTTGTCACCTTTGGGAAGATCAGTGATTGCTGCATCCAAATATTCCATAATGGTAGTATAAATAGCTTCTTGCTTATCTAATTCCGGGGTCATAAACTGGGGTTGTCCATTGACTAATTCCGGAAGAGCAGCCTGACTGAAAGGCGCATCTCCAAAAGAGTCTGCGATCAGTCCTGCATTGATTGCCGCCAATACTTCGGCGATACCTTTAGTTGTATAGTTGCCTTTCAATTCATCAGAGCTGATATTAATGGCGATACGTGCGTTTTTCAGTGTAGAGTATAAATTGCCCCATACATTGTTAAAAGTAGAGGATGCCGAGGGCTCTCCGTTACGTTTCTCCGCATTTGCCAATTGATTGTCTACTCCAACCATATGCTCTACGTAGGTAGAATAATATGTATTAAAGTCGCCTCCGATATTGCTAAATGCAGTTGCAGTGATTACGTCAGCCAAGATGAATTTGGCAGGTACACTGGTTGTGTGGTCTTTGTCTTCATTAATACGATCCATTGTATCTTCCGAACAGGAAGCAAATGCAACGGAAATCAATGCCACAGACAATATGCCTTTTGATAAATTAAATATTGATTTCATTTTTGTCCTTTTTAGAATTTAACTGTAATACCAAAACCATAGCTTGATGTTCCCGGGAGCGAGAAGCGTTCGAAAGCACCGGCCATGTTGTTATTTCCCTGTGATGATTCAGGGTCAATACCATTATCCATTTCTGACCAAAGCAATAAGTTACGTGCAAAGACGTTTACTGTTACGCCTAAGTACGACTTATCCAGTACCGGATAACTTAAAGCGATTTCGCGTAATTTCAGGAATGAAGAACCGTATACTCCGGCTTCAGAGATCGTACTCAATCTGTCGAAGTAATTATAAGCGTTCTCACCGCTGATTTTGATGTCATTAGGTGCGTAAGAACCATCTGCCAACTGTTTTACAGCCGGTTTATTGAAGTAGAAGTAATCAGCTTTACGATAGTCTGCTGATTTCTGGGTTACACCATAATAGTCGAGTGTTGACACAGTACCGGCATACATACATCCACCTTGCTTCCAGTCAAGTACTGCAGAGAGGCGGAACTTATAAAATTCAAAAGTAGTATTGAAGCCCAGTCTGAAGTCAGGAGATACACTTCCCAACACTCTGTTTTCACCTAATGTCGGCATACCGTTTTCATCTACAACAATCTGGCCTTCCTCGTTTCTTTGATAGCTTGTACCATAGATAACCGGGAATTTATCACCGGCACTCAGACGTACTTGCGGATCAACAAAACCTCCTAACATGATGCTTGATACACCCGGAGCTAATTTATCGACATAGTTGTCGATTTTAGAGAAATTGAATGCAAAATCCCAGTTGAAGTTCTTAGTTTGGATCGGATTTACACTCAAAGTGATTTCGTGTGAGTTTGTATGTACCGATCCACCATTTGTGATCAATTCGCTATATCCGGTAGAAGTAGCCAAAGGTACCTCGAATATCTGATCCTTTACATTCTGGCGTGAATATGTATAGTTCAATGAAACTAAACCGTTCCAGAAACTGAAGTCTGCACCGATTTCGTATGATTTGGTGTTCTGAGGTTTCAGATTAGGATCATAAATTTTGTAATATGGAATATATGAACTGATCGATCCAATAGGATACTGGATAGGAGTTCCTGAAGAGAATCCGCCACCATAGACCGGAGTTTTATAGTAAGAAGGATAGTAAGTACCTGCCTGCCCTACTTCTGCATAAGAAGCGCGAATTTTACCATAAGTCAGAACATCATTCTTCAGTGCTTCCAATTCGGTAAAGATGAAACCAAGAGAAACGGAAGGGTAAGTGAATGAACGGTTGTTGCGTGGCATGGATGAAACAATATCATTACGAACAGTAGCATTCAAATACAACATGCTACGATATGCTAATGAAATGTTACCGAAGTTACCAACGGTACGCTCGCGATGGTAGGTTCCTGTAGACGAATAGATTGATGCGTTAGCTATATGGTTCCATCCTGGGAAATTGAAGTTATTTCCGAGGTTGTATTTGTATTTTGAAGAATTATCGACTAATTCATTACCATATAATACATTTAAGTCAAGTTCCGGAGTGATTTTCCAGTCATAAGTAACAGTTAACAATGAATTTATTTCATTGTTTGTAACGCTCTGCTCTTCAATGCTACCTGTTCCGTTGGAGTGTCCATATCCCCATGTATCGGTATAGTTAGTGGTATAAGCATCGGTACCTAACTGGTATTTTACATCCAGTTTATGATTTTCTGTACCGAAATCAGTAGAATATTTAGCAAATGCATTTCCAAAAAAACGTTGAGTACGTTCTTTAAAAGAGTTATTTTCAACGGCCCAATAAGCACCATCAAAACCGCCTGTTGAACGATACGTGTTTTGTGTATAAGGATCTCCATCAATGTGTGATGGGATACCGGCTAAATCGTAGCTGGACGGTGCACCATATACAGTTGCCAGGATACCATTGTTGGCACCGGTTTGCTTTTTGATTTTAGAATAAACGAAGTTTCCATTGAAACCGGTAGACCAATTCTTGTTCAATTGAGCTTGTGCAGTTAGTTTTGCATTATAACGATCCATACCTGTAGAAGGTACAATACCGTTTGCAGTAGTACTTCCTAAAGACAAAGAGTAACTTCCTTTATCGAGGCTTTGTGCCACGTTTGCACTGCTGTTCCACGTTACACCTGTATTAAAGAAATCTTTAGCATTGTCATATGCACGAGGAGTAGCCCATGGGTCCAGTCCTGCTTTGGCACGCTGGTCTACATAGTATTGCCCCTGATGTTTACCGTATTTCTGGGTATAGGTATTATCCGTATTGCCACCATATTTGGGATCGTTAGCCAGTTCTGAGATCAAAGGACCCCAAGAACGAGAATCTGATGGGCTAAAAGCACCATTAAATCCTTGTGCGAATTCTTTTTGGAAATCCGGCATAGTAGAAACCTTATCGAATGATAAACCAGTGTTGATGGTAACTTCCGGTTTACCTTTACGTGCACCTTTACCGCTCTTGGTAGTGATTACTACCACACCATTTGATGCGCGCATACCATACAGAGCAGAAGCAGCTTGACCTTTCAGGATGTTGATGCTTTCAATGTCATTCGGGTCGATATCTACCGCACGGTTTGCATAGTCAGAGCCTGTAACAGAGTTGAAAGTATCCAAGTCTGTAGATGATGAGATAGGCATACCATCCACAACATACAGGGGAGTGTTATCTCCTGTAAACGAGCGTGATCCGCGAATAGTCATTTTGGAAGAAGCACCCGGCATACCTGATGACGGTGAGATCTCCACTCCTGAAACTTTACCTTGTAAAGCGCTGGAAAGGTTACTACTTGATGCTTGAGTCAGCTTATCTCCTTTCACATCTTGTACGGCATACCCTAACGCTTTTTTCTCTTTTGAGATACCCATTGCTGTTACTACGACTTCGTCAAGTGCCTTAGCATCAGTCTTTAATATCACTTTGATTATCGGTGCAATTGCTACCTCAGCAGTCTGCATACCGATATACGAAATCTGCAAAG
>OJME01002973.1_pt1 | contig 10445 bp, 8 predicted proteins | sample 1597151 | NCBI WGS metagenome assembly OJME01 (sample SAMEA2452118, study PRJEB22498) | human gut metagenome | biome: human feces; feature: human gut; material: feces | place: Australia | collected 2012
GGCACCGACATTGCCTGCGCCGAGGGCACGCCAATCCTCGCCGCCGCAGATGGCGTGGTCACTGTTGCCAACGGTCTTGACAGTTGGGGCGGCAGCTACGGCTATTACATCCAAATCGATCACGGCGGAGGGCTGGAAACTTTGTATGCACACTGTTCGTCCATCTGTGTAACTACCGGTCAGCAGGTGCAGGCCGGGCAGGTCATTGGCTATGTCGGGCATACAGGAAGGGCAACAGGCTCACATTTGCATTTCGAGATACACATAAATAAAATTAGGAAGGACGCAATGAGGTATTTCGGAATGTAAATTGTAAAGAAAAACATACGCTGAGTTGCGCAATAGCGAAAAAATTAGCACGAGGCGCACAAGTTCAGTGGTAATTGTGACAAAAGCAATGCCGTCTTTTTGGCTTTTTATCCAAAATTAATTTTCTGTATTGACAATTTATAGGGCGAGTGCTATTCTTTAGCTAATGCAAGCGGTTGCATTAAAGATTGCAACGCGGTTCCAATGTGTACGGATATGCACTGCGAAAGATGTCTGTTTTTAACAAAAAAGACTTGAAAATTATCTGTTTTCGGAAATTGTATAAGTAAACCGATTGCACGGGAGGAAGGATATGGCAGCAACCATCCGGGATGTGGCGCATCGCGCGGGGGTATCGCCCTCAACTGTATCGCGCGTACTAAATAATAAAGGTGTAATCTCAGACGAAACTGCACAACGCATACAAAAAGCAATGCAGGAACTACATTATGTTCCCAACGATTTTGCAAGAAGTTTTGCGACAGGCAGCGCACATACGATTGCAATTGTTATCGATGTAGAAAACACAGAAGCATATTCGAACAATTTCTTCAACGATACAGTTTTTGGAATTGAGACCACTGCCCATAAAAACGATTATAATCTGCTCATCACAAATGGCGCGGAGGCATTTGGGGGGATTGATTCTGTAGAAAGGTTGGTCTTGGGGAAAAAAATCGATGGAGTAATTATTCCTGAATCAATCGCAAACGAGACATTCCTCAAACGCCTTAATGAGCAGAAATTCCCCTGTGTGATTTTAGGACGCCACGAGCATACCGAAAACGAAATCAGTTGGGTAGATATAAATAATATGCAAGCCGGTTCGCTGGCGGTACGGCATTTGTTCCAAAAAGGCTATCGTAAAATCGCGCTCATCACAAATGGTGATAAGGAACTTTTTAATAAGGATCGTGTTATTGGGTACTGCCGTGAATTGCAAGATTGTGAACTCCCGTTTGATCAAGGAATGATCATTCATCAAATTTCTTCAATTGATGAATGCAAAAGAAAGGTCGTTGAATTACTCAAATCGGAGAATCCACCCGATGCGGTTGTTTGTAGCAATGATTTGCTTGCGTTGGGAGCAATGCGAGCAGCAAAAGCACTGGGGAGTGACGTCCCCAATGAATTTGGCATCGTTTGCTTTGATAATACGACAATCACAGAAGTGATGGAGCCTTCGATTTCGAGCTTGGATGTAAACACTTACGAATTAGGAGTCCAGGCCGCTGACATACTGATTAACCAAATTGAGAATCCTACGTCAAGCTTGCGCCAGATTTTACTGTCAACAAGAATGATTGAACGTAGGTCAACACAAAGAGAACAAGGAGGTTGTCCCTATGAATCTGCCAGCGGTTAATCACCGACCAACGCAAGAGTTTATTTACCCCGCATCGAGGAACGAACTTATCTTGCAGCTATTTACAGCTGCAAAAGACATCGATGAAGTTACATTATTATACTGGGAAAGATATGAACAAGATCCCAGTAAAATCCATCGAAAGAAACTTTCCGTATCATTAAGAGATGATCAACGAGATTGCTATCGAACATCTATCAGGATGAAAAGCATTGCCGCATATATCCGCTATTGCTTTGAACTGAAAAAAGGTACAGAAACTATCTGGTATGGCAGAAACGGATTTGATGAAAGTTTTCGAGGTATGAACGAAAGCTTCTTTGAATTTCTTTGGCCGAATCCGACTGATGGCTTTCGGGCTCCTAAATGGGCCGCATCGCAAATTTATTATCAGATTTTCCCTGAACGCTTTTGTAATGGCGATAATGCACTGTCTCCCAAGCAGGCCGTTGTTTGGGGGAGCACCCCCACTCGTGAAAACTATATGGGGGGCGATATTCCCGGAATCATCAAACAACTTCCGTACCTTTCCGATTTAGGAATTACTTGCCTTTACCTGACACCGATTTTTGAAGGAAGTTCGAATCACAAATATGATACGGTCGATTACTATAAAATCGATCCTCAGTTCGGAACGGAAAAAGAATTGCATGCACTTATTACTGAAGCGCATGCATTGAATATCCGAATTTTACTGGATGGCGTATTTAATCATTGTGGTTTTTACTTTCCTTATTTTCAGGATGTTGTTGAGAAAGGCCAAGCGTCACAATATTCCCGATGGTTCTTTGTACAATCGTATCCCATCAAAACAGATCCTTGTACTTATGACTGCGTAGGACACTATAAATGGATGCCCAAGTTAAACTTGGCAAACGAGGCGGTCCAGAACTATTTCACAGAAGTTGGACTATATTGGATACGAGAATTTGGAATTGATGGATGGCGATTAGATGTGGCAGATGAAATGCCAACAAAATTCCTTGAACATTTTGCTGCTACAGTAAAAGAAAAATATCCCGATGCTCTTCTCCTCGGTGAAACATGGGGGGATGCAGATAGGCTTGTAAGCGGAAACCGCCTGGATTGTGCGATGAATTATCTGTTCAAGGATGCCGTAACAGATTGGATCGCAAAAGATAAAATATCTGTATCCACATTTGATCAGCGCATCAATCGGATGCTCTCCCTTTATCCGCAAGAGACGAATTTGCGGATGTACAACCCGCTGGATAGTCACGATACGGCCCGGTTCCTATTCTCTTGTGGCAATGACATTGCACGGCTGCGTTTAGGAGTTGCGCTTCAAATGACATTGCCTGGTTGCCCGGCAATATTCTATGGTGATGAAATTGGCATAACCGGGGATAACGACCCGCTATGCCGCCAGGCAATGCAATGGGATAAGTCAAAACAGGATCTCCACACAAAGGAATGGTATAAAAAGCTAATCAAGTGCAGAAGAAACAGCAACGTTCTTCAAGAGGGGAACTTCCACACATTATATGTTGACGATGAAAATGGTGTTTACGCATTTTCACGTAGCGTCGATAATGATGTGGCAATTATCATTCTTAACACCGGCACCAAGGAAATCCAAATACCACCTCAAAAAGGACCAACTGACAAAACACTAACGGTTTTATTTAACGAAAGTGCAGCATTCTCTGCACCGCAAAACAAACTTAGTTCCGAAACGAAATGCTCTGATGAAGAAATGTGGACAACATCAGGGTGTTCCGTAAAAATATTAACAACAGAAAGCGAAGGTGTAACACAATGAAAAAGCAATCCACAAAAAAAGTGCTGGCACTTGCTACTTCCGCTGCAATGATGTTGACGGCATTCACGGCATGCGGATCTTCACAAGCACCAAGCACTACCCCAACTCAGCAAACTTCCGAGGCACAAAGTGAAGAAGCAAAAGATGATTCCACCAACGGTGATACGGTTACGATCAACTTTTGGCATCACTACAGTGCGCAGTCCGCAGAGAATGAGACCTTGATGAATGTTCTCATTCCTAAATTTGAAGAAGAGAATCCCGGCTATAAGGTCAATGCAGTTTCTCATGACTGGAGTGACCTTCATGACAAGATTCTGATCAGTGCAAGCTCTCAGACGCTGCCGGATGTGGCCCGTCTGGACATTGCATGGGTACCGGAATTCCAGAAGATGAATATTCTGGTGCCCCTGGATCAGGAAATGAGCGATTTTGAGGAGGTTAGCAACGAACTGCTTCCCAGTGCAATGAGCACTGCACAAATCAAAGGAAGCTATTATGCGCTAGCCTTGAACACGAACACGAAAATCATGTTCTATAACGAGGAAGCGTTTAACGATGCAGGCTTGTCCGCTCCGAAGACAATGGACGATATGCTTGCAGCTGCCCAGAAGCTTTCTGGAACGAACGCGAACGGTCAGCAAGTCTGGGGCCTGGATGAGCCGGCTCTGGCGGGCTGGAATGTTCTGCCCTACATTTGGAGCAATGGCGGCGAAATCACCGATGAAAACTACACGAAAGCAACTGGCTATCTGAACAGCGAAGCAACTGTGAACGCTGTGAAAATGCTGGCCGATATGTACAAGAACAGCGAATTCACTGGCTTTAACAGTGGTGATATTCCGATGACAGATGGTTTCGGCACTGGTCGTTACATGATGCTGCTGGAAGGCCCGTGGAAGACTTCCGAGCTGGCGGGCGCATACCCTGACTTCAAGTACGCCACTTGTGAGGTTCCCGCAGGATCGGCTGGTTCCATTTCCGTTCTGGGCGGCGAAGACATCGCTATGTTTAACACCGCCAATAAAGAAGGCGCATGGAAATTCATGAAGTTTATGACCAGCGATTTTGCCGAAGAAGAAATGGCAAAGTGCGGGCAGATTCCGGTAAACAAAGAAGCGCTGGATAGCGATGTTGTTGCCAATGCTGATTATGCACCGTTCCTGGATGCCATTACCACTGCAAAGGCTCGCCCGCCAGTAGCCTCTTGGAGCGAAATTGATAACGAACTCACTACTGCAATGACTTCCATTATTAGTGAGGGTGCCGATGTCCAGGAAACTCTGGATGCTTTGGCAACGAAGGTAGATGCACTATTGGCGGAGTAAATGTATTATAACATTTTTCCCGCAGTTAGACAACTGTTTTCGGCGGTTGCTCTATATAAAGTGAGGATATAGCGATGGGAATCAAATCAAAGCGTGACAAATTCCAAATCGGAGCGCTTCTGCTGCCAGGAGTGATGGTCTTCGCATTGTTTACGATTTATCCTATTACGAAGCTGTTTTACATGAGTTTCTTCGAATGGAACTTTGGAACAATGCTGGAACACCCGTTCTGTGGGATCAAGAATTACATTGATGTTTTGTCGGATGAAACCTTTAGAACTGCGTTTGTCAATACAATCATTTATACGATAACCACAGTTCCTGGACAGATGATTCTTGGACTTCTGGTCGCGGCATTTATTAATTCCATTCCCCGGTTTCGTATCACGTTTCGCATTGTGTATTACATCCCTGTAATTACATCGTGGGTTATTGTTTCACTGGTATTCCGCTACATTTTCAATACAGAAGGTATGTTGAACTACTTTATTACGAATGTGATTCACATATCAACTGCCAACATTCCTTGGCTGGATACAAGAGCAGGCGGCATGTTCGTCCTGATTCTGCTGGGTATCTGGAAAGGTGTAGGCTGGAACATGGTTGTGTTTTTGGCCGCATTGCAAAGTGTTCCGCAAGAGCTGTATGAATCGGCTGAGATGGACGGATGCGGAAGTATTGCCAAGTTCTTTTATATTACGATTCCGTGCATCAAATCAACGATCCTGTTTGCGCTTGTAATGCTGACAATTGGCGGCTTCAATGCGTTCACATCCATTAAGATGATTACGGGCGGAAAACCAATGCACAAGACTGAAACGGTCTTGACTTGGATGTACTATAAGGCATTTAATGCCGGTGAGTTCGGATACGCAGCAGCGCTTTCGTTCATTGTCGCGGTAACATTGATTCTGCTGGCAATCCTTCAGTTCAAGGCTATGCAGCAAGGTGACTCTGTAGAGTGAGGTGAGCATATATGCATACCATAAATAAGCAAAAAACGATTCAAAATGTGATTCTTTATGGTCTTCTGCTCATTGGCGGTGTGTTTTCTGTCCTGCCTATGATCTATATGATCAGCACTTCGCTGAAGCCCAATGGAGCACTTTATGAGTATCCGCCGCACTTTTTCCCGAAGCTTAGCCAGATAACGCTGGAGAACTACGTCTACATATTCAATCAGGAAAAGTTCTATTTGAACTTCCTGAACAGCCTTGTGGTAGCCATTCTGACTATCGTATTTGCAGCAATTATTGCGAGCGCACTGGCCTTTTGTATTGCACGATTCCGCTTCCCAGGAAGAAAGGTTCTGTTTGCCTTGGTTATCGGGACAATGATTATTCCAGGTACTACTCTGATAATTACGCAATATCAACTCGCAACCTACTTTAAGCTGACAAATAAGCTGCTGGGATTGGTTCCGTTTTATGTGGCGTGGGTTATTCCCTTCTCCACGTTTATGATCAAAAACTACATTGAGAGCATTCCCAGGGACTTCGATGAAGCTGTATACGTTGACGGTGGTAGCATTTTTACGGTGTTCTTTAGAATCGTAATGCCTCTGGCAAGTCCTGCAATTGCGTCTGTAAGCATTTTCAACTTTCTTACTGCCTGGGATGAATATCAGTGGGCCTTGACGGTTATCAACGATAATGCTAAAAGAACTCTGCCGATTGCTATTTCTGGATTCTTTGGACAGCATCAATTCACACAGTGGGGCTATGTTTTCGCAATGTCTATGGCAAGCTTACTTCCGGTTCTGATTATATTTATCTGCTGCCAGAAATATTTCGTTTCCGGGTTACAAACAGGAGGCATCAAAGGCTAATGACAGTTACCAAAGGAGGTAACCATGAAAAGTAAAAAGACATTAAATATGCGCGCGATAAGCGCCTTACTTGCATCAACACTCGCGATTTCGGCTGTATTTGCGCCGACCGCATTTGCACAGGATATCGGTGATACTTCCCAGATTGCGACCGCAGAAGAAAGCTCCGACTTTACACCTGCGGATGCAATCAACGACACCGACATTCAGAAAATCACAGAAAAGAAGTCTGTCCTGGACGAGAGCGACATCATCTACATGATTTTGACGGATCGCTTTTACGACAGCGACAGCAGCAACAACGGTACACTCGGCGTTGAGTACCGCCCCGGCGAACTGAAATACACGCAGGGCGGCGACTGGAACGGCATCACTCAGAAGCTGGATTACATCAAGGATCTGGGGGTCACTGCCATTTGGATTTCCCCACCGTCCGAAAATGAACTTCTTAGCCGCGATGGTGAGGAATCTGGTTATCACGGATACTTTACCCACAATTACAATTCGGCTGACCCTCACTATGGCACGAAGGAAGATTTAATCAATCTGGTCTCTACTGCTCATGAAAAGGGGCTCAAGGTCATTCTCGATGTCGTTCCGAACCACACTGCGGATTACTTTAATGGTAGTAGCAGCACCTATGACTCTGATAGCTATCAGCCCGCAGCGCCATTCAATAACCCTGATTGGTATCATCATTTCGGCGATATTACTGACTGGAGCGATGAAAATCAGGTTCTGAACTATGACCTTGGCGGCTTGGATGACCTGAACCAGGATAATCCAGATGCACGACAGGCCATAAAAGATGCCTACAAAGCATGGGTAGAGGATACTGGTGCAGACGGCGTTCGCATTGATGCAGCCCGTTCGCTTCCGAAGGATTTCATTCAGGAATTTGAAAATTATCTGGGTGTTCCTTCGTTTGGCGAAATCTTTGTAGGTGATGTCGATTACGTTAGTGATTTCTCGAATTACGAATGGGGTGTTTTGGACTTTCCGCTTTTCTTCCAGGCTAGAGAAGTATTTGCACATGATGCAAGTTTTACCACGGTGAAGAGCATCTTTGATCAGGATAGCAAATACAACGATGTCAATCACCTCGTGACCTTCATCGACAACCACGATCGCGATAGATTCCTCTGCTTGGCTGATGACAACTACCAGAAGCTGCGTCTTGCGCTGACCTTCATTTTCACTGTTCGCGGTATTCCTGATGTCTATTACGGCACCGAGCAGAACTGCTATGGCGGTGGTGTCCCCACCGAATGGGCAGGCATTGCAAACAAGGAAAATCGTGAAGTGATGCCCGGCTTTGATGAGGATGGGATTACCTTTAAATATATTCAGCGCTTGACCGAACTGCGTAAAGAATATGCTTGTCTCCAGACGGGAACGCAGCGTGAAATGTGGGCTGAAGATAACATTTATGCGTTCTCCCGCCGCGATGATTCGAACGGCCAGGAAATCATCTCCGTGTTTAATAACGGAACCAGCAACGAGACCCGCGCAATCCCCCTGCGTGCCGAAAGTTCTCTTGCCGTAGGAACCACGCTGACGAACCTGCTGGACACTTCTGTAACAGCAACTGTAGAAGCTGGCGGTATCACTGGAAAGGTTTTGAACCTGACTATTCCGGCAAAGACGGCATGGGTATTCACCTCTGATAATGTTGCTGATTACGCCCCTCCTGCCCGCACGGTTACGACGATCCGCGTACATTATGATGTCGGCCTCGGCAACACCATGTATCTGCGTGGTTCTGATTATCCGCTTACTTGGGATAGCGGCCGCAGCATGCTGAATGTTTCGTCGGATGTTTGGGTTTATGAAACGGAACGTATCAGCAAGGGCGAGAGCCTTGAGCTCAAGCCGCTGATCAATGATACAACGTGGTCTTCTGGCAACAACTATACGGTTGTTGGAGGCGAAACGATTGACATTTATCCTAATTTCTAAGTAAAACATAGGGTTAATAAAGGCAGGCGTAGCGTTTAGCGTTACGCCTGCCTTTTTATTTGGGAGGTTACTTATATGAGCAGAAAAGCTGGTATTCTTTTACCGATTTTTAGTTTGCCATCAGAATATGGCATCGGAACACTTGGTCGTGCAGCCTATAGATGGGTGGATTTTTTGAATGATGCGCATCAAAAATTGTGGCAAGTTTTACCTGTGGGGCCTACAAGCTACGGAGACAGCCCGTATCAGAGTTTTTCCGCGTTTGCAGGAAATCCTTATTTTATCGACTTAGAATTGTTATGCGACCAGAAGCTTCTTACAAAGGATGAATGCACGGCAATTCAATGGGAATATACATCGAAAAAAATAGAATATAAAATTCTTTACGATAACAGATTCTCTCTCCTGCGAAAGGCTTACCAGCGCTATCCAATGAAGCAATCTTTGAATGAGTTCATTAAGGAGAACGCATGGGCGCATGACTATGCTCTCTTTATGGCAATCAAAGACAGTCAAATGGGAAAGTCCTGGCAGGAATGGCCAGAACTCCTGCGCAATCGCAACTTCGAGGCTCTTGCTAAGGCAGATAGAGACTACCACGATGACATTTTATTCTATGTTTTTTTGCAGAAAGTGTTTTTTGAGCAGTGGGAGAATCTAAAACAGTATGCAAATGCAAAAGATGTGCAGATTGTCGGAGATATTCCAATTTATGTAGCTTTGGACTCTGCGGATGTATGGGCACATCAGGAATATTTCAATCTTGATACGGATGGACATCCAACCGAGGTGGCAGGATGCCCTCCTGATGCCTTTGCAGCCACAGGGCAATTGTGGGGAAACCCGACCTACCGATGGAACATCTTAGCCGATCAGGGCTATTCTTGGTGGCTGGAGCGTCTTTCGATGTCTTTTGAACTGTTCGATTATGTTCGAATCGATCATTTTAGAGGCTTCGAAAGCTACTATGCCATTCCTGCCAAAGATAAAACCGCAGAAAACGGTTGCTGGCGTCAAGGTCCCGGAAAAGATTTTATAAATGCTATAAAAGACAGATTTGGTGACCCACACATTATTGCGGAGGATTTGGGCTTTTTAACAAAGGAAGTAAAAGACCTTTTGCAAATGAGCGGTTTTCCCGGCATGAAGGTTCTTCAATTTGCCTTTGATGCCAGAGAAAGCAATAACTATTTGCCATACACTTATGTAAAGAACTGCGTGGTATACACAGGAACACATGATAACGATACACTACACGGATGGACACTGTCCGCCGCCCCGGAGGATGTGCGATATGCCAAAGAGTATATAGACTATTCGACAGATAGAGGGTCACTCGAACGGAAGCTTATTCGCATAGCGATGGCCAGTGTGGGCGATACAGTTATTATTCCAATTCAAGATTGGCTTGAATTGGGAAGCGAGGCGAGAATAAATCAGCCCTCTACGCTTGGATGCAACTGGCTATGGCGAATGAATGCTGGTACTTGTACTTCTGCGCTTGCAAATGAAATTGCACAAATGACGGAATTGTATGGAAGATAGCGTATATTGTGATGCTATAAATAATGGGAGTAGCTTGACCGATCCCAATATAAGGCGCTTGTTAGAAATAAGCTATCGGCCAACGAAGGTTCATTATGCCATTTTGACGAAAGATGGTATGTCCAATAAAGCCTTGATGCGAGCATCAAATCATTTTGCAAGACTTGGCATTGAAATTATATGGGCAGATGATTTTAATGAAATCCCACGGCTTTTACGAAGGCTTTTGATAAAAAGATTTGATTCTTTTAAATCTGAGAAAGCCAAATACTATAACCCCCAATAGCCGCCCGCCGGTCATTGAACCGGCGTGCGGCTATTTTTGCT
>OJME01002980.1_pt1 | contig 10424 bp, 9 predicted proteins | sample 1597151 | NCBI WGS metagenome assembly OJME01 (sample SAMEA2452118, study PRJEB22498) | human gut metagenome | biome: human feces; feature: human gut; material: feces | place: Australia | collected 2012
CTGTCCCAAGTGCTTCTGCGATACATGTTACATCCAGCCGTTTTGTAAAATGATAAACCATTCCACAGCACAATGCCCCTACCATACTGCCCGGAAAAGCAAGCAGGCTTCCAATTCCCATGAGATTTCTCAGAAAGCTCGCACAAAATGCGATCCCCACTCCCCACCATGGTCCAAGTATTACTGCGGCAAATACATTTACCATATGCTGTACCGGTGCACACTTACTTCCTGCTACCGGCACGCTGAGCAGACTGCCCGCAACGGCTGCCGCTGTCAGCAGACCTGCAACCGCAATCGCAAGACTGCTCATGGCACCTTCTATTTCACCCAGCTCCATTGCCTTTGCAGTACCGATAGCATGGGCAGAGGTTCCAAGTGCCAGGCCCTTAGCAATCGGTTCTTCAATACGCGCAAGTTTGATCACAGTCTCTGCGAGCATATTTCCAAGAACACCGGTAATGATAATAACTGCAACTGTAATCGTTACTATACCACCCAGTTCTTCGGAAACACCCATTCCGATTGCTGTGGTAATAGACTTCGGAAGAAGTGTTACATACTGCTCATGACTCAGGCTGAACAGCTTTGCAAGGATCAGCACACTGACCAGACTGGCAAGCACACCAGAAACAATTCCAATGATTACAGCTTTCAGATTCTTTTTCAGAAGTTCCATCTGCTGATACAGCGGAACTGCCAGGCAGACCGTTGCAGGTGTGAGCAGGTAGCTTATATACTGACCGCTCTGATTATAGGTATCATAATCAATATGCAGTAAACAAAGCACAGCTATTACTGCAATGATCGCGATCAGAAGCGGATTAAAAATTGCCATCTTAAATTTTCTTTTCAAAAGAAGTCCTGCCTCATATGCGATCAGACTGATCGCTGCGCCAAAAAACAGGGAATTACTCATAAATTGTGTCATGATCTTTTCTGTCCTTTCTTTCTGTCCATACGAATAACTGCCTGTGTGACACGACCTGTCACAATCATTACCACAACTGTGGTGATCACTGTGATCAGAATGATCGGCACACATACCGGTTTCAGTATGCCCCAGGCTGTCAGTAATCCGACACCTGCCGGAATAAACATAACCGGCATGATCTCTATGAGAAATTCAGCTGCTTCTTTTACCTGATCTAATTTGATAATATGAGTTAACAATGCGATCAGCATGATCACCAGTCCATAAACACTGGCCGGTACCGGAAGTGGAAGAAAGGTTTTTAAGATTTCTCCAATGACGGAAATCAGCAGGATGATGCTGAACTGCTGCACGTACTTCATACTGCATCCCTCCTGATTCATTCATGTAAAGCGAACATTCATATTCCGCTTTTTGACATACGTTTAAGCAATATTTCAAAAGTGGTAAGACCACTTTTGGTTTTAAACGTTTTCTAATTATACGCTACAAATCCTAAATTACAAGGATTGTATCCCATAAAATACAAAAAATCCTTTTATACATCAGCGTATTCCAGTAATTTCCGGAAACATCTCTGCATAAAAGGATCTGTAAATAACGTTCTGATCATTTTTCGGAATTCTCTGTCAAAATGATTTTTTCTACCTGATACCGTCCGTCTTCAACAGTCATAACGGCCATAGTAACTTCACCTCCAAAGCGACTTCTGCCGCAGCTTCCCGGATTAAGCCACAGACGATCATCAATGATCTTTTCAAAATATTTATGGGTATGTCCGAAGATCACCACCTGGGTATCATCCAAATCCCAGGTCACGTCTTTTTTGTTGTGGACCATGAAAAATTTCACCCCGCCAATTGTAAAGTTTAAACTGATACGGAGATTTTCTGCCCAGTCTTTGTCATTATTTCCACGTACTACGTAAAGATTTCCCATGGAACGTAACACATTCAAGATTTCATCTTTATTTACATCTCCGGCGTGAAGAATGTATTTACAGTCTTTTAAGATTTCCAGGACCTCCGGTCGGAGAAGGCCATGAGTGTCTGAGATAATACCTATTTTTTCTTTCATATTTTCCTCCGTCAGAATAATTCTATCTTTCCGTATTCTCCGTCAAAGCCAGGTTTTCGCACAACGTCTCCTGCACGCAGCCGCCGGATTCCTTCTGCCAGAGCCTCTCCTCCAACTGTCCTGATATCCTCCTGTGGCACCTCTCTTAATATGGAAAATTCTGCCCCAAGTTTCTTAAGCAACATTTCATACCGGCCCTGCACTTTTTTGCTTGCTGTGGAAAATCCCACGCAGGCAGAAATCACTTCCGGCAACGGCACCAGACTTTCGTAAGGACGTCCGCTTTCCGGCATGGCAGCCGCACCTTCATCCCTGTCTGAAAGCTGTAAGATCCTGTGATCCACGCCCATTGTCAACTTCTTTCCGCATACCGGGCAGATGCCGTTATATTTTTCTGCTTCACGCGGGCTTAAACACACGCCGCATTTTCGATGGCCGTCATAATGATACTTTCCCTCTTCCGGAAAAAATTCGATCGTACCTTCAAGTCCTGTTCCTTTCTGAACTGCATTAAACAGGCCCTGATAGGAAAGCTCGATATCCAGAAGGTCTGCCTCTCTTCCCAGTTTGGAAGGTGAATGAGCATCCGAGTGGGATACCAGCTGATATCTGTCCAGCGCGGAAATCTGCCAGTTCATCACCGGGTCTGAAGATAATCCCGTCTCCAGCGCATGAATATATGGTGTCAGTTCCTCGAAGCACTCTTCTATGGTATCAAATCCGGATTTTGCCCCAAACAGAGAAAAATGTGGTGTCCAGATGTGTGCCGGGATATACATGCCTTTCTCGCTGATCTCCAGCATAATTTCCAGAAGGTCACGACAGGGCAGCCCCAGGATAGGGCGTCCGTCTGAATGAATATTCCCAATTTTTTCCAGCCTTGCGGCAAAAGCATCTGCTTCCCGAAATCCCGGGAGCAGAATCAGACTGTGCACCTTCCTGGTTTTTCCATCCTTTTTATAAATGGAACTGATTTCTCCGGACAATACAAATCTGGGAGATTTTCCAGGATAATGTGCCGCCTCTGGCAAAACGAATTCATCTTTCAACCGGAAAAGCCCCGGTTCCGCAGGAATCAGTTTATCCTTTAATTCCTGCCGCCAGAGAGGATGTGTCATATCTCCGGTTCCAAGAAGTGTGATCCCTTTCTTCCGTGCCCAGAGATCCAGCATCTCCGGTGTTCCGTCCTTGCTTGTCGCCATGGAATATCTGGAATGTATGTGTAAATCTGCGATCTGCTTCAAAATTTTTCCTCCTGTATGCCATTTGTACATCTTATATTATAATTTCCTCTGTTTCATATGTACATCCTCTTTTCTGTTTATTCTCAATGGCAAAAAATACAGGCAAAAGAATCTATTGTATTCTTCGCCTGTATTAATAATAGTCAAATATACACAAAAACTACCCTATTTGCTTTACTTTTAATCTGTAGAACTCATTCTTACTTCCATTATCTAATAGTATATAAATTTTCTGACCTTTTTTTAAGGTTCCTCTGTATAATGTTGCCCAGCCCTGATTACTTCTCATTGTAGTCGCTGAAATAAGTCTGGCTCCATAATACGCTTTTACAGTCTGATATTTATTGTCCTTAATTTCAACGCAGTAAAATTTATATTTCCCGGTTTTAGGAGCAGTAAAACACCACCAGTCTTTATCATCCTGCTGGCTCAAGCCACTATACGTCTTATTACATAAAATCTTCGTTGCGGTGTTTCTTGAATTGTTATTTTCTTTTTCAAAATTTTCAGGATTTTTTGTAATTACTTTCAATCTATAATAAGCATATGTGTTAGAAGAATTTGTGTCAGTTAAAGAAATATTAACCCGAGTTCCCTTTTTAAAAGAATATGCCGCGGACGTAAACGGTCTGCCATAATATACAGATTGTTCTTCGTATAATTTATATCCAACTTTCATTTTTGTCGATGGCAAATACCAGGAACTGGAAGATGATTCAATACCATTTTCAATATATTTAATTGGTATAACCGTATAATAAAAATATCCTGAATTAGGAACAATAACCGTATAATTCTTTGTCTCATTCCCAAGAATCACATCATAACTCTTATTCGTCGTAATCGTACGGCTAGCTGCATACGTTGTTTTCGAAATACAGAACAACATACAAACCATTAACAACATACCTGCGATTGAAAGTTTTTTCTTCATTTCATTTCCTCCTTTTTATATTGCATATATTTATATTATAATTTTTCATTCTGCATCTGTAAAGCTCATAACCCAGTCAAAAACCTGAAAAAATCACAGATACGCTTTCGCATTGCGACGTTCCATATAAAGATCCCAGGTATCCAGTGCCATAGGGCCAAATGGGAACAGAAGTCCCACTCCCAGGACAAATCCACCTGCGATCACAGCGATCACCAGATCAAACAGTGTAAACGGTGTGAGCAGCCATCCCCATTTGAACGCAGTTAAAGCAATCTTCAGAAGTTTCACAACTGCGCCTGTTGCTACCAGCAAAATCAGTCCTGAAATAAGATAAATATTCTGCATGATCTGTATTCCCGTTCCGGTTATTCCTTCAATCAGAATCGTAATAAGAAAAATTGCCGCAGGTATGATCGTTGCGATCATTTTTACTTTAAATTTTACCTCTGTGTTCTGTAAGAAATTTTTTGCTGACATAGTATCCATATTCTTTTCCTCCCGTGTTAAATATTATTTTTTTAATAAGTATATTTTTCCGCTTAAAACCTGTCCTCTTTCCTCCTTTCACTATACAGACGACTAAGAATACCGGCAGGTTTTAAAAAAATGAAAAATTTTTTAAAAATTTTTTTTATTGAGAACTCTTAAAAATCCACAGGAAGAAGTCCATAATAAAATCAACCGCTTAAAAGACTGTTCTCCTCCGGAACCGTCTTACATAAATTTATAAACAGAACTTCTGAAATACTATAGAAACCAGAGTGGATAAGCTTATCCACCTGTCAGACAAGGAGGACCCTAAAATGAGAATATGGAAAAAAAGAATTACAGGATTTCTGATCGCCATGTGTGCGTTCTGCATCACAGCCGGTGTGGGAACTACACAGAATGTACAGGCAGCCACCAAAGCTACTTATACGATCAAAAAAATCCAGGAAAAGAAAACCTATAAGAGTTCCAGTGCCACATATTCCTACGAGCTGCCACAGTTAAAAGGAAACAGCACTGCAGTTAAACGGATCAACCAATCCTTAAAATCTTCCTACAACAATGATCTTTCTCTGAAAAAAACACTTTTTAAGGAATTCAACGATTACAAAAAGAACGGTACATTAAACAAAAGAAGTATGAGACTTTATGTAAGTACCAAATGCACCTGCGATTACAACAAGGATGGATACATCCGATTCGCATACCGTTTTGCATGGCACGGCTGCGGTTCTTATGATGCCAATAAGACAACCGTTATTTACCGTCTGAAAGATGGCAAACGTGTTTCCAGTATTCCGGCTTCTGCTACAGATAAGAAAGCATTAAATCTGGTCAAAGGTACCTGGTACACACCAGACGGAGATAAAGTTGTTTTCTCCGGAAAGAAAGTAAATTATTATTTCTCCGACTCCGAAAATGAACCATACTGGATTTTTGATATCGATGAGATCATCAAAACCAGTTACGGCTATTATTTCAAAATAGAATTAAGTCATAACTGCTATTTCGGATATCGTCTGAATCTGAAAGATACCAGTTCTATGACCCGAATCGGAAACGGTAACCCCTACAGTTCTGCCGGATATGTAAAATCCAGCAGTCTCAGCAGAACAAAATAAAATATATAATAAGGCGTGTGAATTTTTTTCACACGCCTCTCTTTTTTATAAATCCTCTCCGATTTCTTCCATCTTTTTTTTTCTCTGCTTTCTGAAAATCCCCGGAAGCAGAAACAAAAGGACCATGCCTGCTATAATTCCCATGATCCCTATGATCATCATGATCGTTCCTATCTCCATTTCTTTCTCCTTATGATGCAGACAACCAGCCGTTTGCTACTGCCTGCTCGTACAGATCCTGAAGATTATCCATCTCCATATCATTGGCATTGTTATCCGGCTGTGACTGATAAAGTTCCTTTGCTTTCAGATAGTATTCCTGGAATTTTGTGTAATCTCTGCCTTCATTATCAGCCTGAGACTGCTTTGCAACTTCCAGATATGCCAGCGCCTTATAGGTCTTATAATTATCACCATACTTCTCCAGCATCTGGTTCAGTACCGTTTCCTCCTGATCGTACTGCTGCATATTCTGATATAAAACAGACAGATTATAATCTGTATCATAAGTTCCCATGCCCTGACTCTGGATCTGCTCAAAAACCTTCGCGGCCTCCTGATAATAGGACATATCTGAGGTATCATTTCCAAGATCACTGTATGTCTGCGCCAGCTGTTCAAGGATTCCGATATTGTATTCTTTTGGAAGCTCTTTACGGGCCTTCTCCAGAATCTGGATCTTTTCATCCGATCCGCTCACACCGTCATCCTGCCCGTCAATGCATTTGCACTCCATAATGTAGGCACGCATTCGGAGATAATCGTCATCTGTTTTCTGGATACAATCTGCAAAGATATCCTTTGCACCGGAATAGTCCCCATTATTATATGAGATTTCTCCTTCAACATAATCAATATCTATGGAATCCAGGCCATTCTCACGTGCCGTCTCCAGCGCTTTTTCCGCTTCCTCCATATTTCCGGTGTATGCCATCGCAATGGCATAATCTCTGTAGTAAGCACTGTTATCCGGCTTGATATCAATGGCTTTTTTGTAGCATTCTGCCGCATTCTCATAATTTTCCATTCTCTCATAGGAATTTCCGAGAAGGTAATAAATATCATTCAGAGACGATCCGCTTTTCAGGATCGCATCATTGGAAAGGATCACTTTATTGATAAAATCAATACTGTCACCATACTGCTGCTGCTTGTTCAGCGCCAGCGCCTTCTGATAATAGGCATCCAGCCTGTCCGGAATAAGATCCGTGGCTTTTTCATAATATGTTTCAAAATTCTGATAATCTCCGGAGCTGATACACTGCGCTTCCTGACGTACATAAGATTCATAGTTTTTCTGTTTCCCAACATCCCGTTTGAAATATCCACTGATCGTCAGCGCTGCACTTCCGATCATCAGAGCTGCAACCAGAACATAGGCCATGTGCTGTTTTGCGCAGAGATCTTTATACCTCTTGTCCTTTGTCTGGATATTCTTCAGATCATTCAGAAGCTCTTCCGCACTCTGATATCGCCTGTTCGGGTCCGGCTCCAGGCATTTCATGATAATATGTGCAAAGATATCATTGATCTTTATGCCGGTAAGCCTGATATCACTGACATTTCCGTTTTCATCCGGTTTCGGCTTCCTGCCGGTCATGATGTGGTATAAAGTTGCTCCCAGACTGTAAATATCCGCTCTGGCATCTATGGTTTTCCAGAGTGAATGGTCCAGTTCGTTCTGGTTGTAATGCAGTGCCTCGATCTGTTCCGGAGCCGCATATCCATTGGTATATCCGGTTACCCAGGCAGTATCTCCATCCAGCGTGGCAGAAATGTTAAAATCTATCAGACAGATATTTCCTTCCGGTGTCAGCATGATATTCCCAGGTTTCAGGTCACTGTGGATGATCGGTGGTTTCTGGCTGTGCAGATAGCCCAGTGTTGCAGCTATCTGCTTTGCCCAGATAATGACTGATTTCTCTTCAAAAACAGTTCCGGAATCCAGATAATCCTTAAATGAATTCCCCGGGATAAAATCCATAACTGTATACACATCCCCGTCCGCCTCAAAAAAGTCAAGAACCTGAGGCAGACAGGAATGTCTGAGGTTTTTCAGTACATCAACTTCCGCTCTGTTGTTCAGAAAATCTTTGATCTCTGTTTTTATTTTTTTCAGTACTACATATTTTCCAAGGTTTATCTGATAAGCCTTGTAGATTTCATCGCTGTTTCCAGCTCCAATCTTACCTATAACCCGATAAGTATGTGGAATTGGCATATATTCAAACCTCTTTTTATCTTATTTTACGCTAAAATCCATGCTGCTGCTTCCTGGCTGCATTCCCACATTGATCACTGCCAGGTCCTGGACTCCTGTTTCTTTTGCGGAAAGACCGGTATTGATCGGATTTGGTACTCCTGCTGTATCCTGCATCGGATTATTGAGAAGATCCATTCCGGCTAACATATCTGCGCTTTCAGCAACCCAGGATCCGCTTAATCCCATTTTGGAAATCTCGCTGATAAAGGCATCCTTTCCGCCCTCCTGTGGAGTCGTTCCATTCAGGTAAAGCTGTGTGCCGTTTACCAGTGCCGCATTTCCTGTCTGGCTTACTGTTCCGTCACTGTTAACTGTATAAAGGGAGATAGCCAGCCTTGCTTCCGGCATTGCATTTTCGCCGCTCATTCCGGAATAATAGCCTGCGATTCCGATATCAACAGAAGTTCCATTATCTTTTACAAAGCATTCCTGTGTTCCGCTGTATGTGATTCCCTCGACTGGATCACCAAAGCCCGGATCTGCTGATTCACTGGCAATCTGCTGTGCCTCTCCGTTTTCTGCCCTGTAAAGTTCAAACTGCAGTTTTCCTCCGGAAATAGAAATCACCAGAAGTTCCGGTCTTCCATCACTGTTAAAATCTCTCTGATCTGTTGCAAGAACGCCATTTACAGATGCCATGCTGGTACTGTCTGTGTAGGAAATGCTTCCTCCTGTATATTTGGAGATTTCCACCTGTGCTACATATGCAGCCAGTACAGCATCGTCATCTGCAGTTTCTGCGGTATTGCTATCTGTCTGCTCTGTACCTGTCTCATCCGTTTGTGAGGTCTCTGTTGTCTCCGTATAAGTCTCTGCCGGACCAGGTGTCGGTATTGCCGGATCATCAGCTGTTTCTGTATCCGGTTCGCTGTAATTTCCATCCTGGTTTTCATCAGAAGTTTCCGCTGGATCTTCATATGCATTATCATATGTATCTTCATTGGAGGCTTCACCCGGATTGTCGTATGAGTTCTCATCCTGTTCTCCGTTGGAAACTTCTGAACCTCCGGATGGGAGTTCATCCTGACCATATACATCCTCATTGGTCGCTTCTGTTGTTCCTGCTTCATCTGACGGATTATCATATGTTTCCGAATCCGGATCTTCCGGATAGTCTGAACTGTCATATGGATTTTCTGTATCTTCCGCATAATCAGAAGCATCCGTGGAATCCGTATCATCTGTTGAATCTTCATCATCTGTTGAATCCGTATCATCCGCGGCGTTCTGATCTGCCCCGTCTTCTGATTCCGTGTTATCCCGATCTGGAGCACTTGTCGGATCAGTCTGATCTCCAGGATGCGGTGCCGCAGTTACTTCACCAACTTTTCCAGAATCCAGACCTGCACCACCCGCACTGTTATTGCTTCCGTCATCCAGTTCATTCGGATCTGTTGTCGGCGTTGGCGTTGCCGTTGGATTTATAATATTAATAATAAGAGTGATATATTTTGTTGTATCCTGTTCTTCTTTTTCAGTCTCTTCTACCTGAGAAGTTTTTCCCTGTTCTTTAAAAATGCTCTTTGTATTTTCAAAAGCGTTCTGATAATCGTTTACACGGGAATTCCATGCAGCGGAATCCTTTTTCACAGAAGATGTGGAAACATTTTTCATATTTTCGCCGGTCTTTTTCAGCATATCCAGTGCCTTTTCCGGCTGTTTCTTTCCATTGTATACTTTTGCAAGTCCCAGAGTCGCATCTGTGGATTTTTTATCAATCTTCAGAGCATCATTAAATGCAACTTCTGCTTTGTCGTATTCTCCTGCATCCAGATATTTGGAGCCCAGGTTCAGATTTTCCTGTAACTGGCTTGCAGTTGCCTTTTTAGGTGTGACAAAAATCACAACTGCCAGAATCACGAGTACGCAGACAATTCCTGCGATCATCGGAACTAATATCTGCGGTGATAATTTTTTTCCGGAATTATTGTTTGGATTCATTTCACATCCCCCTTTCGGAAAATAAACTCTTCATCAGACAGGCGGATCTGATCTCCGTCATTGAGAAGCAGTTTCTGGCCTGGCATTGCTCTGTTTCCGTTCAGGTATGTATAGTTGCTGGAATCCTTATCTTCCAGGTAATATTTACCTTCTTCAAAATGGATCGCACAGTGTTCCCTGCTGATGGTCGGGTTATTGCGGATGCAGATATCTACCATAAGTGCACGCTTACCGATCTTGCAGATCTCCGTCGTGATATGGAACTTCTCCTGTGTATGCAGACGGATCAATGTAGCATTTGGTTTAACTCTTGCTTTCAGAAGTATCGTTGCTTCACTTCCGTCATCCCTCAGCATTACAGTTGCGTCATTGCCGTCATCATCGTCTGATGCAAAACCGGTTCCCGGATTCGGAGTAA
>OJME01003003.1_pt1 | contig 10347 bp, 13 predicted proteins | sample 1597151 | NCBI WGS metagenome assembly OJME01 (sample SAMEA2452118, study PRJEB22498) | human gut metagenome | biome: human feces; feature: human gut; material: feces | place: Australia | collected 2012
CTCACCAATCGGCAAACAGCGCCTTTACCCGGCTGATATTTGCATCTATATCTCTGTCAATCCGGCTGTCTGCACTATAAATTCCGCCTTCTGCATCTCTGTCTTTTTCCAAACGTTCCACCTCCCGCCGCTCCTATGTACATTTATATTTTTTATGACTCTGACCGACTTTCCCCAACCTTATTCCTCCATGATCTAACTATTGCTTGTTTTATTTTCTTACTATTTCCAGTATTGCCAGTAACCCTCTGAACTATACATAAAATGTTACATTGAATCATGATATAATGATCATTACGATGGGATGCGCTTGCACAAATCCCCAAAAGCTTCTATAGTAATTACATAAAATCATAGAATTGCTCACACATGACGAAACCCGACAACATTCAAATAGCTTCCGTTTCATCAGCGCCATATAGAATCTTAACCGGAAATATAGAAATACCATGGCTTCACAAACCACCCAGAAAGGAAACAAAAAAATGATAAAATCAGATAATATATCCGACAACAAAAAACATACAACAGATCCAATTTATAAATCAGACAACAGAAATGCTACGGCAACCCCACACGCCAGATTAGAAAACAGGAAACTACGCCTTGCCATCCTCGGTGCAGGCGGTATCGCCCGCAAAATGGCGGAAACCGTCAACCAGATGGAAGATGTGGAACTCTATGCTGTAGCAAGCAGAACGGAAGAAAAAGCCAGACAGTTTGCAGATACTTATCATGCATCCAAATGGTATGGCTCTTATGAAGAAATGGTTGCCGATGACGGGATCGATCTTGTCTACGTTGCAACTCCACACTCCCACCATAAAGAGCATACGATGCTGTGTCTGAATTATAACCGGGCTGTTCTGTGTGAGAAAGCATTTGCCGTAAATACAAAAGAAGCCGAAGATATGATCCGGCTTGCAAAAGAGAAAAATATATTACTGGCGGAAGCGATGTGGGTTCGCTATATGCCAATGTCATTTACTTTAAAAGAAATTATAGATTCCGACGTTATCGGAAAAATAACAGGGCTGACCGCAAATCTTGGTTATTCCCTGATGCAGGTAGAACGTCTGATTCGCCCGGAGCTTGCCGGAGGTGCTCTCTTAGATCTTGCACCATATACCTTAAACTTTGCGACCTGGGTGCTTGGCGACAACGTATCTGAGATCCACACAACGATGACTCCACACGAAACAGGCGTAGACAAAACAGAATTTATCAACCTGACATACCCGGACGGTGCGATCGCTGGTCTGTTCACAACTATGGAATCAGCCACCGACCGCCGCGGCGTGATCTACGGAACAAAAGGTTACATCGAGGTTGACAATATCAATAATTACGAGGCATTCCGTATATATGAAAATGACCGCCGACTGGTTCAGACGATCAACTGTCCTGCCCAGATCAGCGGCTACGAATATGAAGTGCTCGCCTGTAAGAGAGCACTTGAAAAAGGTCTGACTGAATGTCCGGAAATGCCACATGAACATACTTTATATATCATGCGGCTATTTGACGAGATACGAAAGAGCTGGTAACAGCATACAAAAATCCCACTATAACAGATGATATGCACCTCTTTCACTGATTGTCCAATAAAAAGGGGACATCTATCATCTGTCACAGTGGGATCTCTTTAAATATTCATTTATCTAAGCAGCATATTGCCTGATAATAGCTGAACCAACGGATAATACTTTGCTGCAGTAAATCCTGACAGATATAATAACAACGGCAGAAGTGCAACGGCTGCCGCACAGAATATCGCACCATTTGTATTCCTGATCAGTTTTCCAACCAGAACATACAGACCTGTCAATATCAGAATAGTGAGTAATCGAATACTATATACCAGCAGAAAATATCCTGTAATACTGGTGGATATACTGACATGCGCCAGATACGGAAGTGACTGCGCCAGATATTTTCCACCTGTCAGCCCAATCTCACTCTTTACCCACATTAACTCCGGCAGATAAACCATGATATATATGACAAGAATAGTCAAGAACAACCGAACTGCTTTGATCACATGAAGTTTCCTGTAATTCTCTGTAATATCAATAATGCCATTAATCTTATACCTGTAATCTTCCAAATACAGAAATGCAGTTGTAAGCATTAATACAACAATAATCTTTGCTGCATTCATTACATCATCCTTATAATCTCTACCACCAGCAAGAATATTCCAGCCTCTGTTATAGACAAATCCCATCTGCTCCAATACAGCAGGATCAGCTTCTGTAATCTGCGATGTAATTCCACATTGCTCCTTAATATAATCTACATATTCCTGACAACGATTAAACCCTTCCTCATTTTCAAGCTGTTTATTCAGTTCTCTCCATCTTTCACTATATTCTTCTTCTGTTATCTTCCCTGTATCGTAATCCTGCTCAACCTGATCTCCAGCTTTGTGGATATTTGCATACCGTTCTGCCTCTGAAGTTATATAATCAAGCTTTCCCTGTGTGATCACTCCCTCAATTTGACTGATATAGTATTGGTACACATATTCATTTGTGCTCCACCTTACAGATTTGTTCTGATAAATATACACCTGAAATATAACCAGCAACAGAATAACAAATATCATTTTATATCCCATCCACAATTTATAACCTTCCAGTCTCCATATAGAAGGAAGCGTCTTGTGGGCTTTCGCAGCTTTTCTTTTTATTCGTATACGTGTCTCCTGATAATCACTGCTTCCTTCCAGATATAGTACAGACGATATAATAAGAAGCCCTGCTATTAGCACAGCACAAACTACACAATCCAGATAGATGGCTGGTCTTGCATGAGACATCAGATTATAATTCTCATACTGGAAAAATTTTGTTGTATCAAGCATCGAAAAGATAGAAAATCGATATAAAAATATAAGATTAAGCCTCTCCCCCAGTACAGAAAACAACAATTCCACAAACATCGCAGCTGCCGTCCATACACATAGCATAATCTCATTCGAAGAAATAACTGCAAATGTGAATAATGCCGCAAGAATCACAGAAAAGATCAGAATTTTCACCACACAGACAAGAACAGCAAATGTACCAATTCTGCATGAAAAACCATATCCGATATAGTCCATCAGGCTCTGTACCGGCGCTGACAGATCCACAGCTCCAAACTTCCATTCTGCAACCAAAAAATTGCTTAAGGATATACCTGCTACAAAAAGTGCCATATAGACAACTGCTGCCGCATACTTAGACAGCAATAATCGACTGTCTCCATTCCATGTTGTCTTATACAGATTTGCCAGACCATTCTTCTTATCACGTAGTACCAGCTCCAGCACCAGCACAACAAGAAAAAAGAAGATCAGAATATAACTTCCGGTAAAATTCAATGCCTTACCGATTCCATATCCGCCAACAAAGGATGCTTCTGTTCCCACTAGTCTTTCAAAATCCCTCTTTGTCCGTTCCAGATTACTGATTGAGAACTTTGTCTGAAATATGGAAATCGACTGATTCATCTCTGCATCTTCTATAACCTTCTGCAGATATTCGTCATACGTTGTGCTTGCCATATATTCATCAAACAACTGTTTATATGTCTCTGATTCCGGATCTTCCATATACATATCCATAATGGAATCCGGATCTGTCCGAAGCCTTGCATACTGTGTACTATCCACCTCATCAGTAGCAAAGGCTACTATCAACAGGCCCACATTCATAACTAAAAACAACAAAAAACATAATATTAATTTCCGGTTATATAATATAGCCCGTATTTCATTTATAAAAAATCGAAAAAATCCGCCTCTTCGTCCGGAATGACTGATGGAAGCAGCTTTTTCCATTTGTTTTGATCTACTCATATCGTCCTCCAATTCCGCAAACCGTCACCCTCTCTGTAAAAAATGACTGATATGCAAAAGCTACTCTCCAAATATACTAAGATATACATCTTCCAGATCCGGATTCTCTTTATCCGTGATTCTTCCGGTCAGGATCTCCGGTGCTGCCATCTCGATTAACACACCTTTTTTCAGCAGCATGATCTGACTTGCTATATCCTCAATGTCCTGAACAACATGAGTAGCAATCAAAATAATCTTCCCTGCAGAATTATCATGGATCAGATTTCTCACATGGATTCTCTCCTTAGGGTCAAGTCCTGCCGTCGGCTCATCGAATATTATAATCTTCGAGTCTCCAAGAAATGCCTGTGCGATCAGAAGTCTCTGCTTCATACCGCCGGAATATGTTCCAACCTTTCGATCCAATACATCAAGAAGATTTACCTTTGATGCGTATTTCTCAATCTCATCATTCAGTACTTTTTTCTCTACCCCTTTCAACAATCCCATATATGCAAGGAACATCCGTCCGGTATAAAACGGATAGATCTCCTGCTGCTGTGGCATATAACCGATCAACCGCTGATATTCCCGTTTTAAGTCATGAATATTCGTTTCATCCAGATAGATCTCTCCTGTGGTCGGTTTGATATTCCTTGTAATCAATTTCATCAAGGTACTTTTTCCTGCCCCGTTCGGTCCAAGTAAGCCATAAATCCCTTCTGAAAATGTCATCGAAAAATCATCAAGCGCTGTTGTATTTTTATACTCTTTCGAAATGTGTTCCAGTTTTAACTCCATACGTTCATCTCCCTTACTGCTTTCTGATCCGTAATTTTCAATTTTGCAAATCTCAAAGTTACAATCTACTGTACATTAATAAGTAACTTTAGCCTTTCCATATGATCTACTAAACTTACCATCTTTCCTTGCAGTCACTGTATTATTCAATACCATCTTTCTTTTTTCAGCTGTATTATATTTCCCATCTTCCTTTTCTGAAACCCAAACTGTTACTTTTGAGCAGCTTGTTTTTGCTGTAAAAGTATTTGTCACTGCTATTACCTTTCCATTTTTATCCAATTCTCTGGCAACTCTCATAATTCCTAATAAATCTACTTTTCCACTCTTTCTAACATAATAATTATAAGCCGCATTTCCACCATATACTTTTGTTGTTACACTCTCCGCATGTGACGGTATTGCCATTGTTCCTAATACCATTACTACCAGCATTGCTGCAACCATTAATTTATTTTTTAATATTTTTGCTACTTTTACCATTTTTCTTTCTCCTTTTCATATGTTTTCTATACTTTCAAACCCACTATTTACACTTCTATTTTTCTCTATTCTCCTTTATTTCGTATTTACATGCATATGAAAAAGCGGTATATTTATCTCATGTACTTTTTCATAAGTATATATGGCTACGAGGCTCTGGTTCTCTTCGCAAAATTGTGCCAGAGTCTCTATTTTTTTATGGCCATTTCACCCAGTCAAATGTCTTTACGACGCTCTGATCTGCATCCTCCAGTTTTGTAAAATATGTGTCCCGGAATTCTTCCCATCCTGTCACTGTCTGTTCACTCTGATCCGATGTGATTACATCACCCGGTTTCATACCAGTATAATCATGTCCATCTATATATATCTTGTCACTTGATTCATCCAATCCATAGATATCGGATATATAGGTTCCTTCTCCTGTAAAACAGGTATTTGCCAGATAAATTGTTCCTGTATCACATTGATAAAAAAACTTATTATAATCTGTGCTAATCGCATATAAATATCCATCCATACAATCAACACTTCCCCCTACAAACCGAAAAATCTCTTTCTGATTCTGTATATTTTCATCACATGAATATATCACACTCCACTCTACATCATTATCCAATTCTGTCGTCTTTATATAATTTCCACTTGAAGTGCTGATAATATCAAAATACTCACCATATTTTGTATTTAGATCATCTTCGACAATTTCATCTGCGTGTGTTTTTATATTATATGTAAACAGTATTGTATGCCAGTTTTCCTTGCTATCTTCATATCCATATGTCAGATAAAGCTTTTCTTTATTCTTATTATTTAATATATATAGTGCAGCATTGTCATGCTCTGCATCTCCTTCATAGCTTAACAATGTCCGTAACCGATTCCATCTTAAATCATATGCATATAGCGTACAGTCATGCTGATATTCATTCAACTTAAATCCATCATGATACTTCCATGTAGTGAAATACAATACTCCATCTACCATTTCCATGCCTATAACGGCTCCTTCATCTGCAGAATACAAAACTCGAGCTCCACTTCCATCTTTATTTATTTCACGAATCTGTGCAACTCCTTTTTGTACCGCATCACCATCGTCATTAAATGTTAACTCAGAATCAAATTCACTTATGTATATTTTATCTCCATAGCAAAGCATAGCAGGCTGAACATCTATTGTATATGCATTACACTTCGTTGTATTATGTTTACAATTCGCTTTATTACAAACTACTACCGATTCTCCTGTCGCTGAATCCAGGAAATAAAGCATATTCCTTCTTGCATAATACATACCGTTATCTGTAAATGCCCTTAATGCCGAATATTCTATCTCTTCCGGATATTTTTTCATTTTTCGTAAGACAATATATCCCAACCCTAAAATCAAACCGACACATAAAACAATGCAAATAATACGCACTACTTTCTTCATCTGTCTACCCCGCTTTCATTATTTTGTAAAAACATCACAGGAATCTGCCATTATTGCAGATTCCCGGATGTCCATACACCTAAGTTATAATCTAATATACATTAATAAGTAACTTTAGCCTTTCCATAAGCTTCCTTATATGATCGTCCATTTTTTAAAGCAGTCACCGTATCACCTTTTACCATATTAGAACGACTTTTAGTCGCATACGATGCTTTTGAGTTTTCTCTAACCCATACTTGTGCCTTACTGCATCCCATCTCTGCCGTAAATACATTTGTTATTTTACTTGCACTTTTCGAAACACGCATTATACCCAATAACTCTGTACCCCCTGCCTTTCTGACATAATAATTATAGGCGGAACCTCCTCCATATACATTTGTCTCTACAGATGCTGCATGCACCGGAACCATTGCCGTTCCAAATACCATTACTACTACCATTGCTGCAATCATTAATTTATTTTTCATTGTCTTAACCACTTTGCTCATTTAAAAATCTCCTTTGTATATTTTCCTATACCTTCAAACATGCATATTTACATTTCATCTTATGTAATGCTTCCCTCCTTTGTTTTGAATTTACATACATATGAAAAAGCGGTATATTTATCTCATGTACTTTTTCATAAATATATATGGCTATGAAACTCTGGTTCTCTTCGCAAAATTGTGCCAGAGTCTCTTTTTTCAGAGCACTTGCATTAATAGCGAGTGTCCTTACATCTATATCCATTGACCATCTTTATATAATGATCAAGGTATATCATTTATTTACTCTTAGGATTTGTCAGTTTGCCAAAAGAACAATTATGTGTGCCATTAACTGTTTTAATTGTTGCTTTTGCATAACAATACGGATTTGATGGTGGATTACTGCTTGTATAAACAAAAGTCCTCGTATTTTTTCCTGTCTTACCGGAATGTGTCACTGTGTTATTATGCCAAGTTGATATTCCTTCTGCTTGTGTACTTAAAACACTGGATTTCAAAGTCACTTTTGCAGATACATTCATAACCACCTGATACTGGGGTTGATTCTTAGAATTTTTACCCAGATAATAATAACTAGCATTGCAAGTTACTTTATCATCAGCAAGAGAATACAATAATATGCTCACCTCTTTTTGATTTATTACTTCACGAACAATACTTCCATCATACTTTATATGTACAACTTCCTGTCCTATCAATTTCATTGGTCTTTCTGTTTCATCTTCCACCGTTATTTGCTCTGTTGTTTCCGCATAGGAAGACATTGGAAGCCCCAAAATTAACATACATGCTAATGCCATACTTACTATCCTTCGCACTACTTTCTTCATTTTTTTACATCTCCTTTTTTCTTTTTTGTTTTATTAAATGCCAGATAACATTTCCTATACATACAATAACGCACATTGACTCGAATACTATCTTTATTATTGCTGTCTTTATATCAAGGTCATATTCCATATAAACAGCCGTATTAGGTGATGGATGAACCATTACATAATTATATCCCCTATACAGTATCCTACATTCTGTAAACAACAGATACCCCACCACAATTCCGATCAATATCCAGATCACCGCAAGCACCCATTCCTTCGTTCGCTTTCTCATTCCGAGATCTTCATATTCCTGAATAATATCTGCGGCTTCTCCCAGTTCTGCGATTGCTTCTTCTATGGTTTCTCCTTCTGCCAGTTTATCATCTAACGACCGTCTCAGGTCCTTTACCATCTGTATCCGTTCCTTTAATGGTGCATGTAGATGCATGAATATCCTCATAAGATATTTCTTCTTTTTCATTTCTTTTGTTCCCCTTTTTATTTATAACTCATTATCTTTTTTTGCTTTTCTTCGCCTTTTAAAATGATAGATTACATTTCCCAGACAGATACATAAACCTATGCTTTCTACAATCACTTTGCCCCACGTTCCCCCTGCCTTTGGTCTAAAATCAATCCACTCATATCCAGTCGGTGCTATGTACTGGTTAATCTCATGATATCCGGTGTATAATGTATATCCGTCAATTATTAGCAAAACGCCAAGACAGATTCCAACCAGAATCCAGAGCACCATCCATACATACTCCTTTGTCTGCTGCCGCATACCGATATCGTTATACTCTTCTGTCAGTGCGGAAGCTTCACCAAGCTCCTCAATCACTTCATCGATCGTCATGCCCGTATCCAATTTACCATCTATAGATTGTCTTATCTCTTTTACAAACTGCATCCGCTGTCCAAATGGTGCATGCAACAAAACGAATATTTTAATCAGATATATGTTTTTTCTCAAAGTCTCGTACCATTCCTTCTATCTGCATCCAGCAATTCCACTGTTCTTCCAATAGAAGCTTCCCTTCTTCTGTAATCTTATAGAATTTCTTTGGTTTTCCATTCTCAGATGTCATCACCCACTCACTGGCAATCGCACCATCTTCTTCTAATCTGTGCAGGATCGGATACAATGTTCCTTCTTTGATATCCATCCCAGCAACACATCGTGCATTAAAACGATTGACAATGTTATACCCATAATCCTTTTCATCTGATATAATCTGCAGAATGAGCATGGGAAGTATTCCTTTTTTAAACTGATTTATACTTTGATTTGCCATAATTTCTCTTTCTATTATCTTTATACCTAGTAATACCAAGTATATGGCATACATATGTATTTGTCAATTTATTTTACACGCCTTATGTTTTAGAATATCTAAACTATACCAGATTGCATTTAAAAAAACTGTAAAATGGACTGAGTGGTCAAAAATAGGGAGTGAACGGTAAATTTCTTACTGTCCACTCCCTATTTTTGACCACTCAGTCTTATATAGTATCCTGTTTCTGTTTGATATTCTGTATCACGATCTGTTCCTGATCGTAAATATGCTGATGCATAACTGCTTTTGCTTTCTCTACATCTCCGAGCAATATCGCCTCCGTGATCTCATCATGCTCACGGAGCAGTTTGCCATGATATCCGGTATCCCGCACATATTCCACACGGTATCGGTACACCTGTTCTCCGTAGTTCTTGGTAAGACTCACAAGTCTTGGATTGTTGCTTAATTCACAGATTGTTTCATGAAAGGCAACATCTGTATCTACGATATCCGACACACGACCGGAACGGACTGCCTCACGGAAATTCTCACAGGCTTCTCTTAATCTGAGCCTGCCTTCTTCATCAATCCGCTTGCAGGCAAGTTCGACTGCCAGTTCTTCCAGACTCAGGCGGATCTCCAATGCATCCCGAAGATCCTTCTCCGTGATACGGGCAACCTCTGCACCTTTCCTTGGAACCATCACGACTAAGCCCTCTAATTCCAGCATCCGGATTGCTTCACGCACCGGAGTCCGGCTGACACCCAGTTCCTCTCCGATGGATTTTTCTTTTAATTCCTCGTCCGTCGCATATTTCCCGGACAGTATATTTTCACGTATTGTGTGAAACACGCGCGAACTCAGCGAATAATTATCCTCACTCATCTATTTACCTCATGCTATATCGTGATGTTCAACTCTTTGCAGCACTTTCCGATCTCTTCCACAAGCTCGGAATCCGTAAGTACCGTCACACGTCCGTCCTCATACTGTGCATCCACCCAGACTTTTATTTTCTTAACCAGATCCGAATTCTTATCGACCCATTTCTCCTTCGGCAGATGATAGTACGAATTGATCCAGTGTGCAATTCCGGCAAGACCCGATGTGTTGGACACCGATACCAGAGGCGGTCTGTTTAAGAATTTCCCCGTATCAAAAATGTTGTAAATCTCCTCGTTCTTGAGCAGTCCATCT
>OJME01003013.1_pt1 | contig 10293 bp, 10 predicted proteins | sample 1597151 | NCBI WGS metagenome assembly OJME01 (sample SAMEA2452118, study PRJEB22498) | human gut metagenome | biome: human feces; feature: human gut; material: feces | place: Australia | collected 2012
TATAATAAAGCATAATTCATCAGGTTTATAAAACTCCAAACGGCACTGCACGCCAAAGCGGTCGCGCAAAGGCGCAGCAATAGCGCCAAGGCGGGTAGTTGCGCCAATAAGCGTAAACTTCGGCAAATCAAGGCGTACACTGCGCGCGCTCGGCCCTTTGCCGATAATAATATCCAGCGCAAAATCCTCCATGGCAGAATACAAAATTTCTTCTACCGTTTTTGAAAGGCGGTGAATTTCGTCGATAAAAAGCACATCGTTTTCGCCAAGGTTAGTCAGTATCGCCGCCAGGTCACCCTGCCGCTCAATCGCCGGGCCGCTTGTAATGCGAATGTTTACGTTAAGCTCGTTGGCAATAATGTTGGCAAGCGTGGTTTTGCCAAGGCCCGGAGGCCCGAACAAAAGCACATGGTCAAGCGCTTCGCCGCGCTCTGCCGCCGCCTTTATAAAAACCTGCATATTCTGTTTTACCTGGTTTTGCCCGATATATTCGGCAAGACGGCGCGGACGCAGGCTGTACTGCCAGCCGTCGGCATCCTGTTCCCTGCCGGTAATAATTCTTTCCTGCTCGTTCATTATTTCCTCCCGGCAAATACCTTAAGCACATGTTTAATAATTTCTTCGCACGGCATTTTTTCGTAGCCTTCAACGGTTTTCAGCGCCGGTACAATCTCGCTGTTGCTGTAACCAAGCGCCTGCAAAGCCTCAATGGCTTCGCCCACTGCCGTTTCGGGCACATCGCCGCCCTGCGGGTAAAATACCGTATCAATAATTTCATCCCCGCCGGAAATTTTATCCTTCAGCTCCAAAAGCAGCCTTTCAGCCGTTTTTTTGCCAATGCCCGGCAGCTTGGTCAGTGCTTTCATGTCACGGTTCTGCACCGCCATATAAAAATCATCCGGCTTTACAGCCGATAAAATGCCCAGCGCCACTTTAGGCCCAACGCCGCTGATAGCTATTAACAGCACGAATAAATCGTAATACTGCTTTTGCAGAAAACCGAACAGCAAAATGGCGTCCTCGCGCACGGAAGTATAAGTATGCACGCGCACCTCGCTGCCAAGGGAAAGCGCCGCCAGATTGGCCGAAGGCATAAACACGCGATAGCCTACCCCGCCCGGCGTTTCTATCAAACAATATTCATTTGCCAGTTCTGCAACTTTGCCTTTTATTGAACCAATCATTTACTTTAACTCCGTCCATCTTCTTGTTGCCGCCGTATGCAGTCCGCAAACGGCAATCGCCAGCGCATCGGCAACGTCGTCAGGTTTGGGTTTTTCGCGCAGGTTTAAAAGATGCTGCACCATAAACTGCACCTGTTCTTTATTGGCGCTGCCAAAGCCTACAACGGCCTGTTTAACCTGTATCGGCGTAAATTCCATAACAGGCAGCCCGCGGTTAGCAGCGGTTAAAAGCACAACTCCGCGCGCCTGCCCTACGCTGATAGCCGTTGTTACGTTGCGGTTAAAAAAGAGCTGCTCCACGCTCATAATATCCGGGTGATAGGTGTCTATCAGTTCCGTAAGCCCGTCGTAAATCTTTTTTAGCCGCATCTCCGGCAGCATATTCTTATCCGTAAACACTGCGCCGTAATGCACCGGCCGCAGCCTGTTGCCAATCATTTCAACCAGCCCGAAGCCGCAGATTGCCGTGCCCGGGTCAATTCCGATTGCCAGCATAACAAAACTCCCGTCTTATATAAAGCAGGCAGGCCTTTTAAGCCTGCCCCCTAAAAAATCAATTATTCTTCATCATCATCCGGCAGGTCTGCGTTGGTGTATACATCCTGCACGTCATCAAGGTCATCCAGCAAATCAAGCATTTTCTGCACTTTGGCAACGCCTTCTTCGTCAAGCTCTGCCATAGTATCCGGAATCATGGTGATTTCTGCCATGGCAACTTCAACGTTGTTGTCGGCAAGCGCTTTTTCAACAGCGTCAAAATCTTCCGGCTGGGTAATGATTTCAAAGCCGCCTTCTTCGCTCTTAACGTCCTCGGCGCCAGCGTCAAGGGCAATCATCATCAAATCGTCTTCGGTCAGGCTTTCGTTTTCCTCGCCGTCGATAGTAAATACGCCCTTGCGTTTAAACATCCAGTTTACGCAGCCGGTTTCGCCCATGTTGCCGCCGGATTTACTGAATACGTGGCGCACATCGGCAGCGGTGCGGTTGCGGTTGTTGGTAAGGGTAGATACCATAACGGCAACGCCTGCCGGGCCGTAGCCTTCGTAAGTAATTTCTTCGTAGTTGCCGCCTTCGGCAGCGCCCTGTCCTTTTTTAATGGCACGCTGAATGTTGTCTTTCGGTATATTGTTGGCCTTAGCTTTGCTGAGTGCCAGTTTTAATCTCATATTGCCGGTAGGGTCAGGGCCTCCCATCTGCACAGCAATGGTAATTTCTCTGCCGATTTTGGTGGTAATTTTACCGCGCGCAGCATCGGCTTTGCCTTTTTTGTGTTTGATATTAGCCCATTTAGAATGTCCGGACATAACTGATTCCTCCTAAAAACTTAACTGGTAATTTACCATAATACATTTAATTATTATACTACAACGTGCCGGGCATTTCAATAAGTTATGCGGCGCGTATTGCCGCGGCATTTTTAATATTTTCTTTAGCCGCGCGCCTTGTACTGTATGCGCAGGCTATTGTATAATAATAGCGGTGATGAAATGAAAATATTTTTGTGGCTGCTTGCCGCTGCGTTTCTGGCGGCCGGCATTTACCAAAAAGAATATATGGAAGTGCTGAACAAAGCAATTTTAATCTGCCTGGAGTGCATCGGCATTGGTTAGGCGCAGCGTTGTTCAGCTTTTATCGGCGCTTTTGCATAACGCCAACCTGCCGGGCTTTATCACCGGGCGTATCTGGCAGGCGCAGCCCAAAAGCGTATGCGTGCCGGTATTAAACTGCTATTCGTGCCCCGGCGCGCTTGGTGCCTGCCCTATAGGCTCGCTGCAAAGCACCCTTGCGGGAACGGCGTTAAAGTTTCCGTTTTACGTTGTGGGGCTTTTGCTTTTATTCGCGCTGTGTTTAGGGCGCGTCATCTGCGGCTGGCTGTGCCCCTTCGGGCTGGTGCAGGATTTGTTGTACAAAATCCCTTCGCCCAAGCTGCGCAAAAACACCTTTACGCAAAAGCTGAGCCTGCTGAAATATGCCACTGCCGTTATCTTTGTGCTTCTCTTACCGGTATACTTCTGGTGGCAGGACGGCGTCGGCGCACCGGCGTTCTGCAAATACATCTGCCCCGCAGGCACACTGGAAGCAGGGCTGCCGCTTTTGGCACTTAACGCAAACCTGCGTGACGGCATTGGGCTTTTGTTTGGCTGGAAGTTTTTATTAATGCTTGTAATTTTGGGCGCGTGCGTATTTATTTACCGCCCGTTCTGCCGCTTTTTATGCCCGCTCGGCGCATGGTACGGCCTGTTTAACAAACTTTCTGCCTTTGGCATTACGGTAGATAAAGCAAAATGCACCGGCTGCAATGCCTGCGTGCGTTTCTGCAAAATGGACTGCCAAAAAGTAAATGACCGCGAGTGCATCAACTGCGGCGAATGTAAAAAAATCTGCCCGGAAGGGGCTATAAATTTTAAAACTAAATTTTAGGAGTGGTTAAATGTTTACTTTAAAAAAATTCTTGCTCATTACCGCTGCCGCAGCCGTTGTAGGCATTGGCGCAGCACTTGTGTGGACCCATTACCAGGCAGGCAACATTAACGAAGCCGCCGCACAATCAGTTAACACCGAAGCGCCTGATATTACCGTAACCTCCATGGACGGCACAGAAGTAAAACTTTCTTCTCTGCGCGGCAAAACAGTGTTTGTAAACTTCTGGGCGACCTGGTGCGGCCCCTGCATGCAGGAAATGCCAGAAATGAACAAAATTTACCCTGATTACAAAGATAAAATTGAATTTTTTGCCGTAAGCATTGATGATTCGCGCAGCGATTACGAAAAATATGCAGGCGAAAGCGGCTTTGCCTACCCAATGTACTGGGGCGACAAAAACGCCATTGTTAAAGCCTACGGCTTGCAGGGCATACCGGCCTCCTACATTGTTGACAAGTACGGCACCATTACCAAATCGCATATCGGCGGCATGAAGGAAAAAGAACTGCGCGCCTTTTTGGACAGCGGGCTGTAAAAATTACATGAAACCAAAAGCAATACTGCTTTATATAAGTGGTATTGCTTTTATTTTTTATTTATAACAAAATAACCTGTTTTATCTTTGCTTTATACGTGTACACGTGTTATAATTTAAATGTCAGGAGGAAACCAAATGGTCACAATGAAGGACAAAGAGCTTTTAAAGCTGTTATTAAAAAATGGATGGCAGTTATCAGAAATTAAAGGCAGCCATCACATCCTTACAAAAAACGGAAAAATAGAAGTAATCCCGGTACACGGCAAAGATATGAAAATAGGCTTACTTACTAAAATACTAAAACGCACAGGTTTAAAACAAAAGGAGTGATAAAAATGCTACTGATATATCCGGCAATTATTCATGAAGATGACGACGGTTTATGGCTTGAGTTCCCCGATCTTGAAGGCTGCCAGACACAGGGCGATACACAGCAGGAACTTTTGGCCAATGCTGCCGAAGCACTTGAAGGATATGCGCTGTGCCTTTTAGAAAACGGGCAAAAACTTCCGTCTGCAAGCAATCCAACCAAAATACGTCTTGAAGATGAAAACTCCTTTATATCCTTAATTCAAACCAATGTTGATTTATCCAAACATACAAAGTCTGTTAAAAAAACTTTAACCATTCCGGCATGGCTTAATGAGCGTGCATTAGCCGAAAAAATAAACTTTTCCAGTGTTTTGCAAAATGCACTTCTTAAAGAACTAAAAATAGGCTGAAAAATACCGTCCTTGAATAAAACAAGGACGGTATTTTAATTTACTGTAAGAGGTATTTTACTTTACTTCCATGTTCGTAAATTTCTTTAAAATAAGAAAGATTGCGCAATCCGGCTCTGAAAAATGCTGCGGCTAAATCAGAACGTCCAGCGCATGCCGGCATTCCACTGCCACGGTGTTTCAACATCGCCGCCGAAGGTTTTTACTACATCGGCATATACATAGCTGTTTTCGCTTGTTTTGTAGTTAAAGCCAATTCCCGCTTCGCACCAGGTGTCACCAATATCCTGATGATAACTGTTTGTTAAACCGTTAAGGCTTAAATAAGTGTCGGCACTGCCTGCAAAATCGTGCAGCAGGCTTGCTTTGGCGTAAATGCTGCCGCTGTCGCTGATGCGTTTGCCTACTTCAAAGCCTACGCGCCCTACTGCGCTTTCAAGGCTGTCCTGATTAACTTTGATGCAGTTGTTGGTGGTATAATCTTAGCCGCCGATACGCATTAAGGTAAGCTGTGCCTGCGGCGTTACATACCAACCGCCGTCAAGGTCTACTTTCATGCCGTATTCGCCGCTTAAGCTGGTGCCCCAGGCGTCATAATCGCCGCTGGTGTGCCCTGCTTCGGTGTAGATGTCAAAATCGTTGCTTAACCTGCCCTGTTTAAGTACGATATCGGCATAATGACCCTTATCGCCCAGCCAGGTGCCGTACAGGCTTAAAGATGTGCTGCGGTTTTCGCCGTCGCCATGGGTGTAGGTTGTCTGCCCGTCGTTATGGCTTACTGCCGCGCCGTAATGCCAGTTGCCTGCCGCCCAGTCATAACCCATCTGGAAGAAATTATACTGGTTTTTGTATTCGCCATCATATTCAAATTCGCCGCGGCTCATACGCACCCAAATGCCCTGACCGCCGTCGCTCTCGCGCAGTTCGCCAAGGCGCTGGCTTAAGGTGCTGTCCTCCTGCCGCCATGCAACAATAGCCGTTGCGGCGACGTTTTTAATGTTATCAATCGTTGTTGTACTGCTGTTTTGTTTTACATTAGCAACATAACCACGGTTTCTATTATTACTGTCAAATAACAAATCTCCGCTTACTTCCGGCATAATCAAGCCTTCTTTTATCGTTACCTTACCGGTGATATGTCCATCATTATCATCATAAGAAATTTCGTTGGCAATTTGGTTTAAATTTGCCAATGCCTGCGCAGAATCAGTTGTACCGATAAAGTTATTATTGTTAACGCTCATATTAATTACAGAGCCTTCGTCTGCACTTGTAATATAAGTTCTTCCTGCAATAACATCAATATCACCATTAGATGTATTATCGCCTACGGTAAGTACAATTTCACCTATGCCGGAATAATTTTCAATTTCAATATATTTATCAGTATTTTGGTTAATAATACCACCGTTCATACTAACATTAGTTACATTAGATCTATCAGAATTATTCCACTCTGCACCATTAGCAAGCGTAAGAGTTGTACCATTATCGCCGTTATCATCAATTGCACCATTAAGTTCAGAATTTATTGTATTAAGGTTTAAATTAATAGAAGAATCATTCCTGGTTTCAATGTTTCCATTAACAATAACATTATTGCTTGTTCCTTGATTTACATTAACGGCAGAAGTACCTTCACTTAAAATAGCTACAACAAATGCATCTTCATTTTCAGTTGTGCCATCGCTGTTATATGCTTCTGCTGTAATTGAACCGCCATTAATATTAACAATACTGTTATCCTTCGTCTGTACACCTATAGAATCTATCCAATTACCATGTTCTACACTACCACCAATAGTTTTAGCATTAATATCAACTAAACCAAGATTTACCGCTGAATTACCAAATTCCATATACAATCCATGCGCTACTAAAGTACCATCTCCTTTTGCAACAGCTTCTATTTTACCATTTTCTTTTTCTAAATTTGATGCTTCGTAAATTTGAATTCCATCGGCATACGCATAATTATCACTGAATGCTGTAACTGTTATATCACCATTACCTGTAATAACATTTGCTTTATTTAAATCTGCTGCTATACCTATTGCTGTACTCTTAGAACTATTTTCCCCAGTTGCCGTTGCTATAATATCTGTATTTCCAGTTGTTGTCGTAATTTTACTGCCATGAAGCGCATAAATACCAATTGCTTTAGCAGTATTTGTACCGTCATTAACATCAGCTGTTACTTCAATAGTGCCTCCATCCATTATAATTTCATTATCAGCACGTTGTACATATAAACCAACAGCTTCTGCAAAAAAATTTTCATCATATATAGCATTTACAATAACTGTAGCATTACCAATTTTAACTATGTTACCATTTCCAGATTGCACATAAACACCTCTGACTATAGTACCATCCTTTTCATTTAATTCCCGTTTATCAGAAACCACTTTAATTATACCGCCACCACTTCTATCGATAACCTTACCACTAATATCAGCACCAGTATTGTCAGCGATATAAATACCATATGTACCACCTGTTTGTGTGTTATTCGTTAAGTATATATCCAATGGAGTATTTATTACTATCTCATTTACATCATTTTTATTATTTTCATTTATAAAGATAGCAAAGTTTTCATTATTAACGTTCAACTCGTCGTTTTCTCCAAAGTTATATCTATAGATACCATTACTTTCATCTATCTTTATATTTGTTCCATAACTATCATTAGCGCCGCTAATTGTTTCATTATACTCCGCCGCAAACGCCGTATTTGCCGCCAGCACGCCGCCTGCCAAAACGCACAACAAAATTTTAGAGCGTAAATTCTTTTTCATAAAAATACCTCCCCCGTTGCTACGTGGAGGAGGAAATTACTCGTCAGGTTCTCTTTTTAGTTTCTGCGCGAAGCGCAGTTCCCCCCAGCGAGATTTTACACTTTTATTATATCATACGCAAGCGGTTTTTAAAAATTTTTGTTTGAAAATTTATGCAAAGTTGTTTGCATTTTTATATTAAAACAGCTTTGTTGTTAAATTTATTTTACACTGCTGCCATACCATGTACAGTATTGACAAGCCTGTTGTTTACGGCTACACTAACGGTAGCGGCTGTTTTTGGGCAGTAATTTTTATTTTACAGGAGCTAAATAATGCCTGCTTTAACCAGTACTAAAAATAAAACCAAGGATTTAACGCACGGGCCTATCGGCAGGCAGCTGTTTTGGTTTTCGCTGCCGCTTTTTGCGGGCAGTTTAATTCAGCAGCTTTACAGCACGGTCGATTTAATTTTCGTCGGGCGTGTTTTGGGCAAGGATGCGGCCGCCGCGGTAGGCGCCAGCACTTTTATTATCATCATTATACTGGGCTTTTTTATCGGTCTTTCCGTTGGCATAGGCGTTATAGCCGCACGCGAATTTGCCCGCGGCGAGTTTGAAAATCTCAGCCGCGTTGTTCACTGTACGGCGGGGCTTACCATAATATTTTCTATTGTGTTTACCATACTGGGCATAACATTTGCGCCAACTGTTTTGGAGCTGATGAACACTCCGCCCGAAATTATGCACTGGGGCACGGTTTACATCCGCCTGTTTATGCTGAGCCTGTTTTCCATTGTAAGTTATAACGTTGGCAGCGGCATTTTAAGGGCTTTGGGCAATTCGCTTTCGCCGATGATTTATCAGCTTATAGGCGGCATAGCCAATGTTATAGGCAATTTTTTGTTTGTATATTACTGGAACTTCGGTATTACCGGTTCTGCCATGGCAACGGTTGTTTCGCAGACGCTGGCGGCAGGGCTTGTAATTTACCATTTATATAATATGGACGCGCGCTACTGCCTGCGCTTTAAAAAGATTACCCTTGATTTGCCGCTGGCGCGGGAGATTTTCCGCATTGGCATACCGGCAGCCATTCAAACTATTGTAATTACGCTTTCGAACATTGTTGTGCAAACCAACATTAACGGGCTGGGCGTAAACAGTATTGCGGCTTATGCAGCTTATTTTAAGGTAGAAAACGTTATTTACCTGCCCATTATGGCGTTGGGGCAGGCCTGCTCCACCTTTATCAGCCAGAACGTTGGCGTTGGCAAAATTATGCGCAGCAAACGCGGAACTGCCATTTCCATTTATTTCGGCCTTGCTGTTACTGCAGTAAGCATCAGCCTGGTGCTGTTTTTTGCAGATTTTGCTTTCGGCATGTTTACAGACGACGCCGAGGTTATCGCTATCGGCAGCAGCATTGCCTTTGTTATTATGCCGTTTTACTTTTTATATGTTTTCCTCGAGGTGCTTGCTTCGTCAATCCGCGGCAGCGGCAGCACTTTGCCGACGATGTTTATTATTCTGGTAAATATGTGCGTTAACCGCATAGGCGTATTAAAATTAATTATGTATTTTAACCCCACTGCGGACGGCGTGGCCTGGGTATACCCAATTACGTGGGTGTTTACCGTTGCCTGCCTGTACTGGTATTACAGAAGTGAACGCTGGAACCCGGTTAAGGTTCTTGCCAAGCCTGCCGTTTAGTTTATTAAAAAATTTAACCCCGCATACATACAGCAGCAATTTATTTGCCGTATGTGTACGGGGTTTATTTTTTATTGGTTTTTTAAGCTTTTATAAATATAGTGGCAGGCGCCAAAAAGCAGCACCGCATAAACAAGCAGTATTGCCGCCGAAGTTATGCTGAAGGGCGCGCCGCTGTTAATGGCACGCAAAAGGCTGCTGGCGTGCGTTAAGGGCAAAAGCTCTATAACAAACGCTGCGGCGTGCGGCAGCCTGTCGGTTTTAAAAAAGGTGCCACATAAAAAAGACATCGGCAAAAGCAGGTATGTGTTAAAGCGCGCCATGTCTTCAAAATTGCGTACTATAAGGGCTGCGCAAAAACCTGCTTCGGCAAAAATTACGCAGTTTAACGCCAAAACTGCTATAAACAAAGGCGTAAGGGCAAGTTTTGCGCCAAAAAGCCATGCCAGCACTACAATAATTGACGACGAAATAAGCCCGCGCAGCACTGCCGCCAAAATTTTGCCAATTATAAACCCGGAGGCGGAAATAGGCGCCAGCAGGTATTCTTCAAGCGATTTATGGTATACCCTTTCCGTGCACAGCGGCGTAAGGCTGTTAAAGGCAATGTTCATGGAATTTAACGCCAAAATGCCCGGCACGATAAAATCGAGATATGAACCGCCGCCCGTGTTAACGCTGCGGGCAAGGCCCCAGCCGAAAGCCACCATATAAAGCACCGGCGCAACCATACGGCTTAAGATAAATTTTAACAGCCTGTGGCGCAGCACAATCCAGTCGCGCCAAAATACCGTTGCTATATCCTGTATCATTTTATTGCCCTTCCCGTCAGTTCTATAAATACGTCTTCCAGATTGGTGCGGCGTATAAAGGCGGCGCTGTCAAGCTCTGCCGCAAAGGCCGCCGCTTCGCTGCGCTGCGCAAAAAAGCGGT
>OJME01003017.1_pt1 | contig 10286 bp, 10 predicted proteins | sample 1597151 | NCBI WGS metagenome assembly OJME01 (sample SAMEA2452118, study PRJEB22498) | human gut metagenome | biome: human feces; feature: human gut; material: feces | place: Australia | collected 2012
CAAATAGTTGCACTATACTTTGGGATCTCACTGGTCTTTATGATTCTATTTAACGTTTTCTTCGACAGCGTCCAAACATTTCCTTGTGCCTCATAATCGTTATTTTCCCATATACGCATTATCCTATTTTTTTGCACATAAAAATAACCAAGGCTAAGCCTTTTTGTTGGAATCTTAAGATCTGATGCCTGTTCAATCTTCAAGTGATACAGAATGCCTTTTTTTAGTTTTGCAATCTTTATAAAATTCATTTTTGTTTTATACTCCAAAGCCGGAATATCTCCCCATTCATCATAAAAACCTGCACTCGCATCAAATTTAACTTTACCACTTCCTTGCATATTCCAATATGAATTGATGCCTGTTGATAAAGTCTCCGTTTTCCCCTGAGACTTTTTTGTTTCTTGTGATTTAGTGTCCATCGTTGGTTTTGCTTCGACCTTTTTTTCACTCTTTTCAACACTATAATTATCAATCAATGGAGAAATTCTGCTACGAACATAGACTATCACCGCAAGTAAAATTACAATTCCTACCGTAACTAGAATATTTTTAGTTTTTATTTTTTTCATAATACACACCCTCCTCATTAATTCATATCATTTGATATATTTATTTTCCCCAGCCACAATTCACCTCATTTCTGTTTCATCTACCGGGTTATTTTCTTCCAGTTTCTCAACTTTTCCATCCACGCAGCGAATTCGATACAGTACATCACTCCATTCATCGGATGCTTCCTTATCGTTGTCTTCAAGAAATTCCCATTCTTTTGAATAGCCCCTAACATAAAGCCATTCCCCAACAATATCTATCTCCTCTGCCTGCAATTCCGATATTTTTTGAGAGCTGTTTTTGCCCCACTCTTGATATGATATCGTTCTATCCCGGGAAACAAAATACACGCCTTCTGCCGCAAACGATGTGTCACAAACTTCTTCACTGCTCAGTTCCAGAGTTTCCGTTCTATTTGTATCCAAATTCATTCTTCCCACAAAATACTTTTCACCGCAATAATAAGTAAAACAAATATACTTATCGATTATCTTGTCAACGTAAATCCCACCTTTTTCCTTTGGCAAATTACTATGTTCCCACAGTTTCATCTGACTATGCAAGGTTCTTTTTCTGTTCCCCTGCCAATCAAAAACCACGACTTCTATTTTACCATCTTTGCGAACGTCCATAGCGCATATTCCACCAATTTTCTCAGAGCCAAAGAAACTTATTTCATCCGAATCTGCATCTAAGGAAATCGGCGTTCTAGTTTGTCCATTTATGGACTGCCTTTCTATGATATTCGAATTATTTTCACACATAAATAGTGAGTCGTTATATAAAATAATCGAACGTATCTCTTTTTGTGCATACACATCGCACAAAATATCAACTTCACCATTTCCGTCAACCTTTCCAAACTGAAGCGTTCCTACTTCATTTCTTACCAAAACATAATATTGAGAATTCCAAACCGCAAAACCTCTTAATTTCTGTTTAGAAAGGCGAAAGGAAAGAATTTCTTTGTTTCCGTCCTGATGCAAAATATAGTCACCTTTAGCATTTTTTCGCAAATAGAAATAATGATTACCGCTGACTTGTGAATATTGTGTTGGATACTCAAACAACTGCATTTCTGCACATTCGGTCTTCTTTTCTTCTATTTTATTTTGCTCTTTTCTATTTATATTCACTACAACGCATGTAATTGTAATAAGCAATATAAAAAAGATTGTATACATTATTTTCCTCTTTTTCATTTACATCCTCCGTATTAATCAATATATTATACCCTCTCCAAGGTCTGTATGCTATACTATTGGAGATACTGTGGATTGTTTTTTGCTCCTCGTATAATCAATTCTAATTTCCTAATAAAGTATGTGTATAAGCAAACTCATTTCATAATTCCCGCCAAATAATAATTTTTTTCATACCTCTTTTTCCCGCTCCTTCAATCTTTTTTTGTGCATCCTTTTTGTTATACAAAAAGCACCAACTAAAACAATTAAGATGCCACCCACCACACAAAATCGTATTCTTTTTTTCTGCAATTCTTTCTTTACATCCGGGGCAGTATAACGTTTATCAAACGAATTTTTCAACCACTTATCCTTATCTAAGTCATATATAAATTCGGGGATGTCATCTTCTGACATGCAATATATCATATCATTGCTGCCTCCTGTCCCCTCTCCCGTATTTACAAACCATTCTAATTCCATTGCTTGTGCCTTTGAATCGCGTTTACTTGGCAAAATGCGAACTTTATTATCGGTCTTCAAATCAACTTTATAATAATGGTATACAGCACGGCATTGCGTAATACCATCTTTATTGTCTATGAATTTTGCCGAAAAAAGAATACCATCTCCCTTCTTATACTTTGCAGTATCCACCCCTTGTAAATTTACATGGTCTTCGCAAATCTTCCCCACAACAATTCGCACAACATCAATACTAATAAAATTTTGATTGTTATGTACCTCACTTACTCTGCCAATAATCAATGCATCTTGAGGTGGTTCATTAATCTCCATAAAAAATGTTGTCTCCCCTGCATACACAGTATTCTTATGCAATAATATAAAAAATGCTAGGATAATAACTTTTAAAATTGTTTTCTTCATCCGAATACCCCCTTGCGTATAAATCAACTTCTTTAATACAACTATTTAGCCCTCAATATGTTGCATCGTATTGGATATATTTATTCTCCCCAGCCACAAGCAAATATGGTCCTTGTAAATAAATATTCTCCGTCTTATTTCGGAGCCCATTATATAATATATCGCTCTTTTCCGTTTTTAAGTTTATTCGTTTAATCATATTTTTTTCATAGCAAATCGCATTCTTTTCATTGGATGCAATTTGCACACATCCCTTACCCCTCTGAAAAAGAATTTCCACATCATTTGTTAGCAGATTTACTTTATAAGCATAGGACTTAACGACATTATTTATAGGTATTTCCATATTACGCAATCGAACATCTTCTTCCCATATATTAACAACTCCGTAGATATATTTACCTTTTTGGTACTCGTTAAAACCATAAAGAAAGTCGCTGTCATATCCAATTTTCTTTTCTAACACCTTCTGATAGTTAGCATTTTTTTGTTTTTCAGTTTTCATTTCATCCCATATGTATGCACTCATAGCCGGAATATTGGAATACTCTTTTTCAGTAGAAAAACAACCATTGGAATTAGCATGAAAAGTTCGTTCTCCGACCTTACATACTCCTTTTTTGTTTTCTTTCATAGAATTTACCTTACCAGCAAACTTATCTTCCTTAATCCATGCATTTGCCACAATTCCATTATAATTTACATACGGCATATTTTGTTCTTCATCCTGCCAGTATTGTAAATAAAGAACATCTTTATCCATTGCCATGTAATTACACTTTTTCTCATGCCTTGCCTCTATGTAATGCCCCTCAAAATCATAACTATATATTACTGCATCATCACTTGAATAATTATCTCCACATTTTAATATAAACACATGGTTCATACCAAGTGCAATCTGGTTTGGAACAAAATCCAGTTTAATTATTTTTTTATTCTCACTTTTCTTATCTGTAAATTCTACATTTCTTCCATTTGTTTCTGCCCAATAATTTTCATTTTCAGCATAATAATTCACGTCTCCATAATGTATAATTAAAACTGATTTATCCAATTGACAAAAAGCCAAATCACAACAAATAACCCCCAAAATTATTATTAGTATCATAATATATTTTTTCATCCACAATTCACCTCACTTCTGTTTATTCCCACTCTTTATAAGATATCGTGCCATCCCGGGAAACAAAGAACCGGCATCCAAATAAATCGGCATTCTAGTTTGTCCATTTATAGCTGCCTTTCCAAATTTTATTTTCTTCTCTTCCCCGCAAATCCAAACAATACAGATTATCCGAATAAAAGTCTTCACCGCTATCTGCAAACTCATCAGCATCAGCGGCATCCCTCACACATTTCGTATAAGCTTTCTTATTTCGAACTCTTGCAAACAACTTCTTTTCCGTACATGATATTTCAGTTGCAGGTTTCTTTCTTATTATGATATCGTGCTTATTCTGTTTATCCAGTCTATGAATCTTGTTTGTTTTATCTAAATAAAACACATACTTTTCATTTGAAATAACATTCTTGTCACCTGACTTAAGCACATGAAAAGTCTTTTTATCTTTTCTCGAAATTATATATTTTCCATAATATATAAAATCCTTGTCAAACCTCACAAATTCCGTTTTATTATTTTCCCCGGCTGGCAATTTCAAAAAACACTGTTCTTTTTTCTCTTTTAAATCATAAGAAAATAGACTTGTTTTTTCCCCTTCATTTACTGCATAAAATATCTTGTCATTTATATAAGATAAATATGGTGATGCTTTTTTCATATTTGTCGTTGTTGACAGTTTCTCCATTGTTTTTCCTTTAATGTCTATCCGAATGGGTTTACCAGCACGTTTATCATAAGACTGCCACTTCGTGCGGCTGTCAAGATAAAAATAATCCTTGTAAATACAACAAAACAATTTCTCTCCGTCCCCTGCAATATGTTCGTTGGAGACATCATATATAATTTCTAAGTTTTCCTTTTTCAAATTCACCTTTGCCAATTGCTGTATTTGATTGTCGTCATCATCCTTTTCTGTATCCATAGAACTAATGATTGCATAAAAATCACTACCATACTTTGTAAATCCATCAAGAAAATAAGGAATGTCATCCTCAAACTGGTACGGCAATTCAAACTTTCCTATTTTTACTCTGTTATCTTGATAAATAATATACTTGCCCGCATTTGCATCATACCTTAACCAATAATAGTGGTTTCCTTCTACCTGAGAATAATTTGTTATCCATGTAGTATCATAAAAATACACACCTGTATCAATTGTATTAAGCCGGGAACAATCCTGATTTATAGATTTGTTATTAATTTCTTCTAATATTTCACAATCAGTTTCATCTAATCGTAGTACATATTCAGGATTTATGTTCGTTATTTCCAAAAAATCATCATCTACATATATCATTTGTTCCATTGGCTTTTCGATTGATAATACATTTTTACTCTTCCCGGATATAACATCATATTTTATCAGAGCGTTTTCTGTCTCATACAAAATGTATTTTTCTGTACATAAAACCGCACAAGTATCATTACATTGCTTCAAAATCTTAATTGTATTATCTACACAATCAATCCGATAAAAAACCGCTTGTTTAACTTCATCAATCGGTAATTTTTCCAGTTCTGTATTGGAATTATATAAATTACAAATTCCATAAATATTTGTGCCCTTTTGATATTCCTGCCATTGACACCGATCCGCATTTCCCCAGTTTACTTTCTTTAATAATAATTGAAGATTTTCCTTAGCTCTTTTATTTTCAATACTAATCAAATATTTTTCTCTGTCTTTTACACTAAAATCTTCCAAAACAGTTCCACAATACCCATTTAAATCCGGCTCTGTACTAAAATAGCCGGCATCATGATAGTATAAAGATGTATTTCCTATTTTTGTTTTTTTATCCGATTGATTTTCAATTATATTCCATTTATCTCCAAACTTTTCTTCCTCAATATAATATTGTGCCCAAAACCCTTTCAAATAATTTGGTTCCGTTTCAAGCGTTTTTTCTATTTTCCCCAAAAACAAATAACCATCTTTACAGGCGATACAGGAGGCCTTTTGCACTTTTATCCTCTTTTTCACATTTGCATTATAATCAAACTGCATAATGATAGCATCTCTGAATGTTTCTGTCGTCGTGTCATCCCATTCCAACATATAAAAATGCTCTTTTCCTAACACCATCTGGTCTGGCCATATTTCTTTTTTCTGTGGATCAAAAGATACAACCTGCCCACCATTTCGGTCTTTAATTATTACTCTATTTCTCTCCTGATATGAAATATATTCATCATTTTCAGCTAACACATAATGTAAATCACCATAGCACAGCTGCATGTTATTTGCACTTGATAAGTTAGAAAAAATCGTCACTACACCAAACACAATCAGGGAAACAATAAAAGTTCCCAATATCGTTCCGCCTAATATCATAATTTTTTTCAAAATTTTACTCACCTTTCACCAGCTCCCCTCTTTCAATACTCGATATATATTCAATTCTTTACTATTGGCAGATATTTCTTTATATTCATTATTTTTCGAATCATAACAATATATCTGTTCCCCTTCAAAATACCATTTGGATTGAAAGCAATCAACCAATTCTATGTTTTTTTCCGTTTGAAGAATGTCAGATAGCTGAGTATCCACCACGAATTTATTATTTTCTTTTTTGAGCACCATATTAAATTTTTCACGATTTGTTACCACTTTTACCTCAAAAAAGACTTCACTTCCATTATTTAAAAATTTTTCCAAAACGATATCTCTAATATCTTTTTTCTTCAAGTAATTCGTGATACACCCCCTAACATCCTCATCCACAATTTTCTCTTTTCTATTTTCTATCAAGTCATATTGATAGCATAACACCCCTTTTTCCCTTTTATCCGGAGCAAAATACATTTTTCTTTGACCTGCACTGGCAATCGCCAATCCAGACGCATCTTCTCCAAGAATTGTTATCTTTTCCTTTGCAATATCCTGCGCAAAAAAGCCATTTTCACCTTCCCACACAATCCAATCATTTCCTTGCGCAAGAACATCCCATGTTCTGTTTTTCCATTCGGTTTTCTTTGTATATGCTATCTCTTTTGGAACTTTATAATCCGAATACTTTTTCCGTACCATATCATATACTCTTATCCTATTACCTTTGGTTACTTCCACATAATTATTGCCTGCAACAGTAAAACTGCCATTTTGTTCCGTATCAATAACAGCCTCTTTTTTCTCTTGTCTCAATTCACCTGACTGAATTGGTATTCTCCACAACTTCCCCGTTATTTCGTCCTGTTTTTCATAACAGTAATACCACATATCATTTACACATAAAAACATCATATCATATGGTGAATCCGTATTGCTAATATTTAACGCCTTGACTTGCCCACCATCTAGATTATATTGACAATCCATTGTATACAAATGGTACGAATTTGCAAATGAATATTCAGATATCGTTTCAGTTGATACCGGCAAATCTTGTTTCCTATCTATTTTTTTCTCTTTTCTATTAAAGCAGATAAAAGCTACTACAAAAACAATTGCAAGTACCACTCCTGTCAAACCAACTTTTTTAATCATACTCATCTCACTTTCTCAACTCCTTCATACTCTTAATCGCATAAATTTCATTATCCATTCCATCTCTATCACATAACCGGACAGCTCCTGTTTTGCTATCATATTTTAGCAATCCATTTTCACCCTGCCAAAACCACTTGCCTTGAACACAACCTAACAATATCATAAATACATGTTTCTCATTCCACGGCAAATATAAATGTTTTGCATTATCCAATTCCGGCTCATAAAGCACTAAATTTTTATTTACTTGATAGGATAACAATACCTCTCTATTGTAACCACCCTTCATTTTTGTTTTTACTGAAAAATAAACCTTTTCTTTACAATAATACATTTCCTCTATGCTAATTTTTTTTATATCATCCATAGAAACACGCAGGCAATTAGCAAGCACCGGTAAAACTTCTTTTTTGGTTATTATCACACTCCTTTCACCCGTTTTAATACTATATTTCTCTATTATTTGAGGGCGATTTTCTTTGCAATAATAAACTTCATCCTTTAATGGGTCAAATACCACATTATTTGTCTGTTTTTCATTAATCGATATAACTTTGTTTTGTTTAATATCATAATAAAACAAAGCCTTTTCTCCCCACACAATTCCTTTCGATGAACTTCCAAACACTTGCCACTCCAGTACTTTTAGACTTGTTATTTCTTTTGGAACGATGCACTTTTTTGTTTTATTATTTTTCAGGTCAACTAAAAAAATCTCATCTTCTTGTTGTATAATATAACTCCCCACTAAAGAATTATTATAGTTTACACATGATGCAGAGCGTAAATAAACAAGATACTTATCTACGACTATTGCTTCAGTTACTCCATCCAAATGATCTACAACTTTTTGCTCTTTTCCTGCTAATACACTTCTCCCATCTCGCCCCTTCTTTAAAGGAATGCGGCATACTGCTTCAATTTCTATCTCATATAGGATGTTTTTTCTAATCTCCTTCTTAAAATACAACCAATCATCCGTTACTCGAATCAAGCACCCTTCCCCCATTGTTGCCTTTAGCTTTCTCTTATTTTCTCCGTTTATGTCATATGAAAATAAATTATTTTTCTCCACACAAAATATATCCGTAGAATTTGCATAGGGATAATCCCCCTCCCACGTTATCTTTTTCTTTGCCTCTTGCTTATCCTTACTTTGCTTCACACCACAGCTTGTACAACTAAGCAATATTAACACAATCATTATTATAACTAACTTTTTATTGTACCGGATTGCCATCCCTTTTGTTCCTCCCTCTCTTTTTGTTCTGTCAATTCTTTTCCTTTTATATAATACAACGATTCACCCTTCAAAAATGTTGCAATATCTTCCTCTGAAATTTCTAAGTATGTACTCATTCTATTCTTTCACCCATCCTCTCACTTTCTTATTATATAAATCACCCCACTAACACTAACAAGTACAGCAAAAAGCATGATAAAAAATAAGCCACTTGAATTTTCATTCCAGTCTAATGCACACACAACTTTATAAAAATTTATAAGTTCATTTTTTTCTTCAAGAAACTTCAACTGTTGTGTAACTCTATCATACAAAAACTCATAAACTCGTCCTGTCACTATACATGCGCCACAAAGCACACACAATATTTTATAGTAACTATCATTTGTTTTGAAGTCATACATTCCGCGCCGCTTAATAACTTCTCTTATAATTACAATAACTATAATTGCCAAAAGAGCACCTATAAAAGATATCTTAAAAACTTCTAACTCCTGCTCCGGCAACTCATGAGGCGTCGTAAAATTTTTTATAATTATCAAAATTTTCGCTATTGTCAACATTGAAAAAATATCTCTAATGACACTTTTGCTTTTAAAATGTATATATATCAAAAGAAACATCCCAATAAGTCCTCCTGCAAAAAAAGAGACTTCATTATAAAATAATTGTTTCCCAAAAAAAGACCCTATCATAAAACAATCAAATGCAACAACAAGAAAAATGCATATATCATAGTATATTTGTGTTTTCTCTGTTACATAAAGAAGCATAATTCCAATAGCAAATGATGCTATCTCATATATTAATAACAACTCTTTATTCATTAATAATTGAACTAAAATACTTTGCATTAATTTCTCCTCTTGAAACAATTTGCTTTATAATTCTTGGTAAGAGTCTGTATTACCTGATTTAAAGCATTGTAATGATTGACTACGTTATCATTTAACTATATTCTTTTTGCCAAAAAATAAACAGGTCCAAAAAATATCAGATGGTCTTTATCTCTAATCCAAAATATATTTCCAAATTCATCCCATTCATCCGTATCATCAAAGACTGTTACTGCTTTAATTTTCTCGCTTTTAAAACCAAATCCACTATGAATATTAGCATGACTATACTCCCAAAAATCCTCTTCATTTTGTTTTTCCAATTTATAAACTGGATTTTTTAATTTCCATCTTCCCAATGGCAAATCAGTCTCAATATAATTTTCACGTATAGTGACAGTCCCTCCTACATAATCTTTCATTGAAAATTCGCCATAAATATACCCGTATCCAACCATATCTAATATTTTCCATTTCCCATATATTACCTGTAATTCCCTTCTCTTTGATTTATTTCTGCCTTTTGATTTTTTCGGAGTCTGAGTTGGTAACGAAGAATTTTATCCGGCGTTCCGGTAGAATAATTCTCCTTCTTGCCAATGCCAATATCCGGTTTATTTGTAGAAATATTCTCCTGCCCACATGAAATAAGAATTATACAACATAATAACATCGTTAAACTGTACTTAATTAATTTTAAAATCATAAAACAATCCTCCCTTAAATAATTTACTACGAACCAATAAATGTTTCAGTAAAACTTACTTGACGTCTACCATAGCTTCATCCCCTCCTTATTAATTCATAGCTTTTAATATAACGCTTTGACAACAAAAATCTGTGTCTATTATATTAATAAACACAGATTTTGTCAATTTGCTTTTTCTAATATTTCACAATTCTCCCTGACTTACTCAATTAATTTGGCACTCTCCATACTTGTCACACAACTCGGCTA
>OJME01003032.1_pt1 | contig 10241 bp, 9 predicted proteins | sample 1597151 | NCBI WGS metagenome assembly OJME01 (sample SAMEA2452118, study PRJEB22498) | human gut metagenome | biome: human feces; feature: human gut; material: feces | place: Australia | collected 2012
AAGAATGGTTCAGGCAGGAGGGTTTTATAACCGGTAACCCTGCCGCTAAATGACGGAGGCAGTAAATGCAGAGATATTTGCGTAACATAGACTGGTGGCTGGTAGGAGCTGTGTGCGCGCTTGTTGGCATCGGGCTGATGCTGATTGCCAGCGCTACGCATTCGTATGCCGTTGCCAGGGGGGAAGCGTGGTTTGTAGAACGCCAGGGCATATTTTTTGGCATTAACGTGCTGCTGGTGATTTTTTGCCTGCGCTTTGATTACCGTCTTTTGCAGCAGATAGCAAAGCCTTTGTATATTTTTAACCTGGTGCTGCTTTTGGCGGTAATGTTTGTGGGGCATTCGGCGCTGGGCGCACAAAGGTGGATTCAGATAGGGCCGGTTACAATACAGCCTTCGGAATTTGCCAAGGCGATAATTATTATCTGCCTGGCGGCGTTTTTGGCCAAAAGGGCAGAGCTTTATACTGATTTTACCGATTATCTGCCTGCTGTTGCCTATGTGTTTGTGCCGTTTGTGCTGGTAATGCGCCAGCCTGATTTAGGTACTTCGCTGGTTTTTGCCGTTATAACACTGGGCATGCTTATTATAAGCGGGTTTAAAATGCGCTGGCTGGCAATGTTAAGCGGCGCTTTCGTGGTGCTTTTGCCCGCCTTCTGGATGATTTTAAAGGAATACCAGAAAAACCGTATCCGTGTGTTTTTAGACCCGGAGCTTGACCCCTTCGGTGCAGGCTACCATGTAATACAATCCAAAATCGCCATTGGCAGCGGGCTGTTAACCGGCAAAGGCTGGTTTTCAGGCACGCAGAGCCAGCTGAACTTTTTGCCGGAAAACCATACGGACTTTGTATTTGCCGTTGCCGGTGAAGAATTCGGGTTTATCGGCGTGTGCGTAATATTATTTTTATACGGCATTATTATCTGGCGCGGGCTTACCATTGCCCTTAATGCCGAAGATGACTTCGGAACATTGCTGGCAGTGGGCATAACCTTTATGTTTACTTTCCATATGTTTGTAAACATTGGCATGACGGCCGGCATAATGCCTGTAACCGGCATACCGCTGCCGTTTTTAAGCTACGGCGTAAGCTCGCTTACCACCAATATGTTTTTGGTGGGGCTTTTGCTTAACATACGCCTGCGCAAGCAGCAGCTGCAATTTTGAGGAGGAAGAACGTGAACAAAGAACTGACGATAGATATTTTAAGCAGTGTTGCCAAACCTGCACGCTATACCGGCGATGAGTTCGGCAGCATTGTAAAAACGCCGGAAGAAACCGAAGTAAGCATTGCACTGGCGTTTCCGGATGTGTACGAAATTGGCATGAGCTATTTGGGCTTTAAAATTTTGTACCATATTGTAAATAAAGAACGCGGGCTGGCGGCAGAACGCGTATGCGCGCCGTGGACCGATATGGAAGCAAAAATGCGCGAACACGGCATACCTTTGCGCAGCCTGGAAACCAATAAAGTGCTGAAGGATTTTGACTTTGTTGGTTTTACCCTGCAGTATGAACTTTCGTACAGCAATATTTTAAACATGCTCGATTTGGGGCAGGTGCCTGTTTTAGCGGCAGAACGCGGCGAAGCCGACCCGTTTGTAGTTGTTGGCGGGCCATGCGTATATAACCCGGAGCCTTTGGCGGATGTGTTTGACCTGGCCGTTATCGGCGAAGGCGAAGAAGTTTTGGTAGAACTTTTAAACGCTTACCGCGAATGGAAGAAACAAGGCCGCTCTGGCGGACGCAGAGGCTTTTTAGAGCGTGCCGTAAAGATTAAAGGCATTTATGTACCAAGTTTTTATAAAACCGAATACAACGAAGATAACACCGTAAAAGCAGTGGTGCCTATTTATGAAGGTGCGCCTGCCGTTATTGAAAAACGCGTTATAAAAGATTTGAACGATGTTGATTTCCCGACAGCGCCGGTAGTGCCTTTCGGCGAAATTGTACACGACCGCATTATGCTTGAAGTATTTCGCGGCTGTACACGCGGCTGCCGTTTTTGCCATGCCGGTATGGTATACCGTCCCGTGCGTGAACGCCATCCGGAAGTTTTAAAGGCGTTGGCGCGCAAACTGGTAGATAACACCGGTTATAACGAAATTTCGCTGGTATCATTAAGCACGGCCGATTATACCTGCCTTGCGCCAATGATTCACGACATGATTGCCGAATTTAAAGATGAACGCGTGAGTGTTTCGCTGCCGTCGCTGCGTATCGACAGCTTCTCGGTAGACCTGGCCAAAGAAGTGCAGGCAGTGCGCAAAAGCGGCCTTACCTTTGCGCCGGAAGCAGGCAGCCAGCGTATGCGCGACGTTATTAATAAAGGCGTAACCGAAGAAGATTTAATGAACGCCGTCAGCGCGGCATTTAAATCGGGATGGAGCAGTGTAAAACTGTATTTTATGATTGGCCTGCCCGGTGAAACAGATGAGGACGTACTTGCTATTGCCGATTTGGCGAAGAAGGTGCAGTATAAATATCGCGAAATTACAGGCAAGGGCGGCTGCAAAGTTACCGTAAGTGCCAGCAGCTTCGTGCCAAAACCGTATACGCCGTTTCAGTGGAGCGCGCAGAACAGCATGGACGAACTGCGCCGCAAACAGTATTTGTTAAAAGACGCCTTAAAGGTAAAAAATATTACTTTCCAGTATCACGACCCGGAAACCAGCATTATGGAAGCCGTTTTTGCGCGTGGCGACAGACGCCTTGGCAAAGCGTTATATCTTGCATGGCAGCGCGGAGCCAAATTTGACGGCTGGAGCGAACAGTTTGATTATGAACGCTGGCTGCAGGCCTTGCAGGACTGCGGGCTTGATAAAGAATTTTATATTGCCCGCGAGCGCGGCGAAAACGAAGTATTTCCGTGGGAACATATTCAGCCTGCGGTATCGCGCGCCTTTTTGCGCAATGAATATAAAAAAGCACAGCGCGGCGAACTGACGCACGACTGCCGCCGCGGCAGCTGCACCGGCTGCGGTGTTTGCCAAAAACTTGGCGTACAAGTTAAAGTGGAAGGTTAATAAAATGAAACTGAGATTAAAAATAACCAAAGATAAAAGCATAAGGTTTATATCCCATCTTGAATACGTGCGTACTATCGAACGCGCTATCCGCAGGGCAAAGCTGCCTGCCGCTTACAGCGAAGGCTTTAACCCGCATTTAAAATTTTCGCTGGCATCGGCACTGGGTGTTGGCGTGGTTAGTTATGCCGAATTTTGCGAAATTGAACTGGCCGAACCTATGACGGCAGAAGAAGCCGCAGAAAAAATGCAAAAAGCACTGCCGCGCGGCATACGCATTTTGGCGGCAGATGTAACGGCAACCAATGCTCCCGCGCTTATGGCGGAAGCAGGCGGCGCGGATTACCGCGTAACTCTGCCGTATGACAAGCCGGTTGACGAAGCTGTGGCGGCGTTTAATGAAGCTGAAAGCATAATTTATGCCAAAGCGGCGCCGAAAGCCAAAACAAAAGTAAAAGAAATTGACGTTAAGTTTTTTATACCGCATATTACGGTTCAAAACAGCGGCGGAGAACTGGTGCTTACTTTCGGCTGCCGCATAACGCCAAACGGCAGCATGAAAGCGGTTGATTTAATAAACACCTTAAACCAGCAGTATAATTTAAACCTGCCTGCCGAAAAAGCCGATATAGAACGCCTTGATTTATATAAGTACGACGCTTTTGGCAACAAACTGCCAATGCTCGGCAAAGACATGGTTGTGCTTGGACAGGCATAACGGCAATATAAAAAAGCCCGGCTGCAAGCCGGGTTATTTTTTTGCAGATTTTTAAATATTTATTGCTTATTACAATATGTAAAAGTTATAATAATTATAGCAGTAATAATTGTTTTGTTAACAAAAAGTGCAAAGCATAAAACTTTTTAACAAGAAACGGAGGCAGTGAAATGGATAAATCAGTTTTGTGGAAAATTTCGTATGGCATGTATGCGCTTACGGTAATGGACGGCGAAAGGCCAACAGGCTGCATTATAAACACCGCAGTGCAGGTAACAAGCGATAACCCAACCATTGCTATCAGCGTTAATAAAAATAACTATACCTTTACCGCGCTCGAAAAATCCGGAAAATTTGCCTTAACAATCCTTTCGGAGGCAACACCGCAAAATGTTATTGCAAGATTAGGTTTCTGCTCCGGCTGCGATACGGATAAATTTGAGGCTTGCGGCTTTAGCTGGGAAATGAAAAACGGCCTGCCTGTTATAACGGATAAAACCAGCGGTTACATTACTGCCGAAGTGCTTGGCAAATATGAAATGGAAACCCATTTTGTAATTTTGGCGCGCGTTGTTGACGCGGAAGTGCTTGGCGATTACACACCTATGACCTATAAATATTACCACGATGTAATTAAAGGCAAAGCACCTAAAAATGCGCCTACCTACCAGGAAGAAACTGTGGAACCCGCAGGCGAAAAATGGGTATGTACCATTTGCGGCTACGTGTACGAAGGAGATTTAACCAAAGAGCCGGACGACTTTACCTGCCCCATCTGCCGCCAGCCTAAAAGCATGTTTAAAAAGGTAGAGTAGGGAAGAATAAAATTAATTTAAAAGCATTTTAAAATATATAACCCCTGCAAAGTGGATTAACCATAGTGCAGGGGTTGTAATTTTATTTTGTATAACGTTCGTTGTTGAATACTTCTGTTGGAATTTGAATTACCATAGTTGTAAAAGTTCCGTCATCGCCTCTGCGAAGGCATTTAAAGTCTTTTACAATGCCACCTTTTTCAAGATAATAATTTACTTCTTCAATAGTCCCAGTATCTCTGTTAGAGAAGGCGTAAAATCTTTCTATAAAAGAATTTGCAGCTAGAGCTGTGCTTGCGATTGATAAAAGCAAAAGAGATGTTACAAGAATTTTTTTCATAAAAGTTCAGCTCCTTAAAATTATGATACAATTTTAATATAACATTTATTTTTTGGAAGATCAATAAAGTTAAAACTTTTTGTGGAGGGTTTTATGAAAAAACAGCATTTGTTATATGGAATTAGAAATAATAAATTAGTTCATATTTCAGAAGTGGAAAAAGGTATAAAATGCGATTGCACATGTCCTGCTTGCAAAGGTAGACTCATAGCAAAAAAAGGGAATAAAGTTATACATCATTTTGCACATTATAATGCTGATGAGTGTGAGTATGGATATCAAACATCTCTGCACTTAGCGGCTAAGGAAATTCTTTTAAATGCTAAAGAAATATTTATACCAGCTTTGTTTTTAAAAATTCCTTTTAGTAATCGTTATCCTATAAAAATTGTTGATGCTCAAATGGTAAAAATTGATAACGTTGAAGTTGAAAAAACACAGGATAACATTATTCCTGATGTAATTGTGTATAGTCTTGGTAGAAAATTTTATGTTGAGATATTTGTAACACATGCAATTGATGAAGATAAGTTAAAGAAAATTAAAAAATCTAAAATTTCAACAATAGAAATTGACCTGAGTAAAATTGATAGAGAAATTACAGATGAAGAGTTAAAACATTTTATATTAGATGATTGTGAAGAAAAATCATGGAAATATAATGTAAATACAGAATTGTGGTTAGAAAAATTTAAAATGATAGCAGATAAAAAAGCTATTAGTGCTCGAGGAATGGCACAGCATATAGATTATTGCCCTGTAAAAATGAGGACTTATAGAGGCAAGCCCTATGCTAATTTTATAGATGATTGTATTTATTGTGAATATTATTTTGGGGATTATGATAATGGAATTTTATGTACTGGCTCTAAAATGATAGCCACAAAAGAAGATTATTTAAATTATATAAAAAATAACAACAAAAACATTATAATGGATTAATGTTTTTAAGTATTATAATGTAAATATTAGTAATAAAAATACCAATCTTTGGCCGATGAATTTGCTTAATTAGTTGTAATTTATCGGCTTTTATTTATTATTATGGGTAATTAATAGATGTTTAATATCAGATATTTAAAATATAAAGGATTTCTTATATTTTTGTCGAATTAATTATTATATATTTTAGTGTGTTTTATGGAGTCTGTTATGGTGGATTATACTTTACTTGCAAAAGCTGCTTTGCTGCACGATATTGGCAAATTATGCTATCGTGCGGGGCTTACAAATGAGCCGGAAACATATCCCGAATATGGTGCCCGGTGGCTGGCGCGTTTATTGCCCGAAGATGATGAAGCCATGCAGCAGCTTCTGCGCTGCATAAGCTATCACCGCAGGCGCGATTTTGAAGCAGTAAAACTTAAAGACGATGATTTGGCATATTTAGTTTATTTTGCCGATACAATTGCGTTCGGCGCAGAAAAGACCGAACGCCGCCAGGATGATAAGTTTGATGCTTCGCTGTGCCTGGAATCGGTATTTAATTATTTTTCGGACCACGATACTTATAAGCGCTATTTTTTGCCCAAAGAAATAAATACCGGCAAAGAAATTAATTATGCAGTGCGTGATAACATTAAAGCAAGCCCGGAAGATTATTTAAAACTTTTAAAAATAATTGAAAATAAATTAAAGCAAAAGCCTTTGGCGCAGATGTACCCCTATGAGCTTTTGCAGGTGCTTGAAGACGCCCTGTATTATGTGCCGCTTACGGTGCGCGAGGATTTGCCGCGCGATATTTCGATGTTTGAGCATGTAAAAATAACGGCGGCGCTTGCGGTAAGTATAGCCCATTATTTTGAAGCTAACGGAATTACTTCGTATGCTTCGCTTTGTGAAAAGCAAAAAATTGCCCAAATACAAAACGAGCCGCTGTTTTTAATTGTTTCTGCCGATATTGCCGGCATTTACGGCTTTTTAACAACCCCGGCAGAGCAGTCGCCGCTTGCTACCATGCGCGGGCGCTCGCTGTATCTGGAATATTTTTCGCAGCTTATAGCAGATGAACTTGTAAATTATTTAAAACTTTCACGTGCAAACATTATTTATACCGGCGGCGGGCGTTTGTATTTGCTGGCGCCTAATACGCCGCAGTTTAAAGAGGGCGTAAAAACTTTTGCGGAGTACATTAACGGGTGGCTGCTGCAAAACTTTGGCACTCAGCTTTATGTATCTGTCGGCGCGGCGGAATTTACGCCGGTAGAGCTGGTTGGCAGGCAGCTTGGCAGCGATGTTATGGCGCGTGCCGATTTGCAGGTTGAAAACAATAAAAAGAACCGCTACTCGGAAGCAGTTCTGGCAGGGCTGTTTGACCCTGAAAGCAGTTTTAACCATAACGAAGCGGCTTCGGAATGCTGCGTATGCCACAGAAACGTTGCTGCTGCCGATGAAGGGCGCAAAGACGGCCTGTGCAGCAACTGCCGTGCGCTGCTTGAACTCGGCAAAGCCTCTTTTATGGATGACAAGGTGCTGGCAGTATGTTCAAACCGCATCAGCGGATGTATTGCGGTGCCGGGCTATAAAAGGGTGCTGTATTTAAAAATAATAGCTGCCAAAGATTTGGAAAAATTTAAGCAGCATAATAAACTGGCTTATCTTTACAGTATTAAAGGCGGAGCTTCCGATAACTGCCCGTATTTTCGCATCCGCCGCTGCGATTACTGCGTGCGCGACGCAAAAAGCGGCAGGCTGCCCGATATGAAGATGCTGGCGGCCAAAAGCATGGGCGAAACCTACACCGGTGTTAAGCGCCTGGGCGTTTTAATGGCGGACGTCGATGCTATCGGCATAGCTTTAAAAGCAGGTTTTTACCGCAACGATTTGCCCGACCCGCTGAGGTATCTTACATTATCGAGGCAGGCGGCGTTTTCCGGCAGGCTGTCATTCTTTTTTAAAGTAATTTTAAATAAAATTTTTAAAGGCGATACGCAGAACGCTTCCGGTAAAGTAACGCCGGTGTTCAGGCTGTTTAACAAGCCCAAACAGCTTTGGCGCAACATACACGTAATTTACAGCGGCGGCGATAATATTTTTCTGCTTGGCGCGTGGGACGACGTTGTGGAAGTGGCGGTTGATATTCACCGCGCGTTTGAAAGCTACACTAACGGCAAACTGGCGTTTTCGGCGGGCATAGGCATGTTTACGCCCGATTTCCCCGTTAGCCAGATGTTTATTCAGGCGCAGCTGCTGAAAAAAACCGCTAAAAATGTTCCCGGTACCGGCAAAATTGCTTTGTTCGGGCAGAATGCGGATTATGTAAGCGGCCCGGAAGGCGGGCTGGCCCATGTTTATGACTGGAATGTTTTTGAAAAACAGGTTTGCGGTGAAAAACTTAACTTTTTAACAAACAATTTAAGTTTTGGCATTGCCGCAGTACCCGGTAAAATAAAGGCCGACAGGAATACTTTGTATAAGCTGCACGGCGTGCTTGCCGCAGCGGCAGGCAGGTTTAATCTGGCTCAGTTTGCTTATGCGGTTGCTCTGCTTGAACCGAAATCGGAAAATGCCGCACAGGCGGAAATATATAATAATCTGCGCAGCAGGCTGTATGCCTGGGCGCTTGATACGGAAGGGCGCAGGCAGCTTTTAACGGCGCTGGAACTTTTAATTTACAGTTTGCCCAATGCGCCTAAGGAGGACTTTTAATGGATATTATAGCCAGGGCCGAAAATGCCATTAAAGGCATTATGGTTAAAGACAAATTTAATAATAATGTACTGCTGTTAAAAACCGGCCATATCCGTAAGTTTTTAACTTCGGTCAACCTTGTGCGCGACCGCGTGGAGGTTTATAAAATGCGCGGGCAGGAGCCTGACAGGCTGCCGCCGGAGCTGGTTGCGGAGGTAAAATTTTTAAAGGTTAAATTAATGTATCTGGCCGGGCGCGAAAAAAATATTGTTGGCGCGTTTGTAGAAAAATCCGGGCTGATAGAAATGATTGACAGTATTGGCGACAGTACGGAAAGGTTTGACACTTTTGCCAAATACGTACAGGCGCTGGGGGCATTTCATAAATTTTACGGAGGCAAGGATAAATAATGAAGCAGGCGGTTTTAAAAGGAAAGTTTTTAATAGAGGCTGTTATTACTCTGGTAACGGGGCTGCACATTGGCACCTCCAGCGATTTTACTCCTATCGGCGCGGTAGAAAGCCCCTTTGTGCGCGACCATTTTACCAAAGTTCCCATTATTCCGGGCAGTTCGCTTAAAGGCAAGCTGCGCACTTTGCTGGCTAAAATGCGTTCGCCGGGTTATGTTTTAAATAAAATTGAAGATGACGACGAAATTATCTGCCGTTTGTTCGGTTCTACTTCCAAAAACGGTGTTATAGGCGCACGCCTGCAATTTTATGATGTATTTGTAACGCCGGAAAGCATTGAAAAAATAAGCCGTATGGATACCGATACCTACATGGGCGAAGTAAAATTTGAAAACTCCATTACAAGGCTTACGGCAACGGCAATACCGCGCCAGATTGAAAGGGTGCCGGCAGGTACCGATTTTGCGTTTAAACTTGTGTACAACATCGAAAACGAAAAAGAAATCGAAGAAGATTTCGCAACCTTATCGGCAGCGCTTATGATGCTACAGATGGACTACCTTGGCGGCCATGGTTCGCGCGGTTACGGCAGGGTGGCTTTCAGTAATTTTTCGGTGCGGTACGCCGGTTTAAACAAAAATCTTGAGGAGTATGCCGGAAGGCTTAAAACTGCTCTTGAAGGAAGCTGCTTAAAATGAAGTATTATATTTTGCAGTTTAAGTTTTTAACTCCGGTGCATTTTGGCACTGCCGAAAATAAAAAAAGCGGCAATCTGCAGTCTTTTAACTGCTGCGCCGATACTTTTTTCAGCGCGCTTGTAACGGAAACGGCTGCGCTTGACGGAGAGCTTTGCAGCCGGTTTATTGAAGCCGTGCAAAAGGGCGGGCTGCTTTTCAGCGATTTTCTGCCTTATTACAGCGGCGCGGAAGAAGAACTGTATGTGCCGGTGCCGTATAACTGCAAGGAAAAAGTAAATCCGCTTGATTTGCAGCTGTCTTTTAAAGAGCTGTGTTTGCAGTATGAAGCGCTGCGCGACCACGAAAATATGGCTTATATCCGCGTAAGCGGCATTTATGATTACCTGCACCCGTATGAAAACGCGGCTAAAGAGCAGGAAAAGCACGATTTTGGCTGGAGCGGCGTACAGCGCAGGCTTGATTTCAGAAACGGCGGGCGGGCATATTATGTAAGCAATTATACTTTTGCGGAAGGTGCCGGGTTATACTGCATAGTTGGGTTGGATGACGGAACTTTGCTTGAAGGGCTTGTTAAAGCGGTGGAACTGCTGGGGCTTGGCGGCATT
>OJME01003033.1_pt1 | contig 10240 bp, 8 predicted proteins | sample 1597151 | NCBI WGS metagenome assembly OJME01 (sample SAMEA2452118, study PRJEB22498) | human gut metagenome | biome: human feces; feature: human gut; material: feces | place: Australia | collected 2012
ACTATTGACAACCAACCCAAAAACTGAAATTGTTAAAAAGTGATTGCATTTTTTAGGCAAACGTGTTATATTACAAATAGCGCGTTTTATTGCGCATGCCTATCCGCATCTAATGATGAGGATTAAGCCCATACGGACAGGCGGGGCAGCTGCCGATTGCGGTTTTTAAACCGCGTTATTGATTGAGTTAGAAGCTCAAATTTTATAAGTTGACGGGACATGGCACAGTAGTGTGCTCATCCGGTCGAAACATCACTTGTGAAACGGTCAATAATAATCGGATGCACATCTGGGCAAAAGCATGCGTGCGAAAAAACGATACATAGGACTTTACGGAACAGGTGATGCAGCCTGTTCCTTTTTTTATAAAAGAAACAGGTCATCAAATTGAGAGGACTGTAGGCAAATGGAAAAAGGACAAATGCGCGCGCCAGTTTATGAGGCGCTTGAAAAGCTAAAGAAACGAAGAGTGGTTCCGTTTGATGTGCCAGGACATAAGAGAGGACGTGGAAACCCGGAATTAGTCGAGCTTCTTGGTGAAAAATGCGTCAGTCTTGATGTCAATTCCATGAAGCCGCTTGATAATCTGTGTCATCCGGTTTCAGTAATTAAGGAGGCAGAAGAGTTAGCGGCAGAGGCATTTCGTGCCGATCATGCATTTTTTATGGTTGGAGGAACAACGTCCTCTGTTCAGGGTATGGTGCTTTCTGTCTGCAAGGCAGGAGATGAAATCATTTTGCCGAGAAATGTTCATAAGAGTGTAATAAATGCACTTGTGCTTTGCGGTGCAATTCCAGTATATGTAAATCCGGAGATGGATAATCGTCTGGGAATCTCGCTTGGTATGCAAGTAAGCGAGGTAGAAAAGGCGATTCTTGAACATCCAAAGGCAGTAGCTGTCCTTGTCAATAATCCGACATACTATGGAATTTGTTCGGATCTTCGTTCCATTGTAAAGGTGGCACATGCACATGGCATGAAGGTGCTTGTAGATGAGGCACATGGAACGCATCTTTATTTTGGAGAAAATCTTCCAGTTTGTGCGATGGATGCAGGAGCAGATATGGCCTCAGTCTCCATGCACAAATCAGGCGGAAGCCTGACGCAAAGCTCCATCCTTTTAACAGGAAAGAATGTAAATTGGGAGTATGTCAGTCAGATCATTAACCTGACACAGACAACAAGTGCATCATATCTGTTGATGTCAAGCCTTGACATTTCCAGAAGAAATCTGGCACTTCGCGGAAAAGAATCCTTCGCAAAGGTCGCAAAAATGGCAGAGTATGCCCGTGATGAAATCAATGCGATTGGCGGCTATTATGCCTACGGCAAGGATTTAATCAATGGAGGAAGCGTTTATGATTTTGATGTCACAAAGCTTTCTGTTTACACAAGAGATATTGGTCTTGCGGGAATCGAAGTCTATGATTTGCTTCGTGATGAGTATGATATTCAGATTGAGCTTGGTGATATAGCAAATATTTTAGCTTATATTTCTATTGGAGACCGCATTCAGGATATAGAGCGTCTTGTTGGTGCACTTGCCGATATAAAGCGTTTGTATTCAAAGGACCCGGCTAGTATGTTAAATACAGAGTACATTAATCCGAAGGTACTTGTATCACCGCAGACAGCATTTTATTCAGAAAAGACACGCCTTCCAATTAGAGAGACATCTGGCCGCATTTGTGCCGAATTTGTCATGTGTTATCCGCCGGGAATCCCGATTTTGGCACCAGGCGAGCTTATTACAGACGAAATTATTGAATATGTACTTTATGCAAAGGAAAAGGGCTGTTCTATGCAGGGAACGGAAGATCCAGCAGTAGAGTATTTAAATGTATTATAAGGCTGCAGAATAAAATGTGGCAGCTGAAAGGATAAAAAATGGAGCTTTGGTTTTCAGATTATCATACTGACAAGGTAAAAATGTCAGTGAAAGTGGAAAAGCAGCTGTTCGGCGAGCAGACCGATTTCCAGCGAATAGACGTGTTTGATTCAAAGGAATTTGGACGATTTATCAGCTCCGATGGAAGCATTGTATTTTCCGAGAAGGATGAGTTTGTATATGACGAGATGATCGTTCATGTGCCTATGGCAGTTCATCCAAATGTGCGCCATGTGCTTGTAATTGGAGGCGGAGATGGAGGCGTAGCAAGAGAGCTTTCTTATTATAAAGAGATTGAAGAGATTGATGTTGTTGAGCCAGATGAGGTATTTGTAGATGTCTGCAAGAAGTTTTTCCCAGACAATGCAAGAGGTCTGGATGATCCGCGTGTGCGCGTTTTTTACGCAGATGGTCTTCGTTTTCTTCGTTCAAAGAATGATCAATATGATCTGATTATAAATGATGCAATTGATCCGTTAGGTCATACGGCAGGATTGTTTACGAAGGAATTTTATGGAAATTGCTATCGCGCTTTAAAAGAGGATGGCATCATGGTTTATCAGCATGGAAGTCCATTCTATGATGAAGATGAGGATACATGCCGCGCAATGCACCGAAAAGCAAGCCACAGCTTTCCAATAAGCAGAGTATATCAGGCACATATTCCAACATGTGCATCAGGTTATTGGCTGTTTGGATTTACGTCAAAAAAATATCATCCGTTGACAGATTTAAATGTGGAACGCTGGAAGGAGCGCAATATAAAAACGTGGTATTACACCACGAATCTGCACAAGGGTGCATTTATGCTTCCTCGATATGTTGAGGATATGCTGGAAGAAGAGGAAAACTAATACAAAACAGGAGGACAAAACGATGGGAAGACTTTTAATTATTGGATGTGGTGGAGTAGCAAGTGTAGCAATTCATAAGTGCTGCCAGAACAGCGACACCTTTACAGAGATCTGCATTGCAAGCCGTACAAAATCAAAGTGTGATGCATTAAAGGAAAAGCTTGAGGGTACCACAAAGACTGTAATCACAACAGCACAGGTAGATGCAGACAACGTAGAAGAGTTAAAGGCATTAATCAATTCCTATAAGCCACAGGCTGTTTTGAATGTTGCACTTCCTTATCAGGATTTGACCATTATGGATGCATGTCTTGCATGTGGTGTTGACTATATTGATACTGCAAACTATGAGCCAGAGGATACAGATGATCCAGAGTGGAGAGCTATTTATGAAAAGCGCTGCAAGGATGAAGGTTTCACTGCTTACTTTGATTATTCATGGCAGTGGGCATATAAGGAGCGTTTTGAAAAGGCAGGTCTGACTGCACTTCTTGGAACTGGCTTTGACCCAGGCGTAACAAGTGTTTTCAGTGCATATGCATTAAAGCACTATTTTGATGAGATTGAGACAATTGATATCTTAGACTGCAACGGTGGCGATCATGGCTATCCGTTTGCAACAAACTTCAATCCGGAAATCAACTTAAGAGAGGTTTCTGCAAATGGCTCCTACTGGGAGAATGGTCACTGGGTAGAGACAAAGCCGATGGAGATCAAGCGTGTATATGATTTCCCACAGGTTGGTGAGAAGGATATGTATCTGCTTCATCATGAGGAAATCGAATCTCTTGCAAAGAATATTCCAGGTGTAAAGCGCATTCGCTTCTTTATGACATTTGGTCAGAGTTATCTGACTCATATGAAGTGCCTTGAAAATGTTGGTATGCTTTCCACATCACCTATTAACTTTGAAGGAAAAGAGATCGTTCCGATTCAGTTCTTAAAGGCATTGCTGCCAGATCCGGCTTCCTTAGGACCAAGAACAGTAGGAAAGACAAATATTGGCTGTATTTATACAGGAACTAAGGATGGAAAGAAGAAGACCATCTATATCTACAATGTATGTGATCATCAGGAGTGCTACCGCGAGGTAGGTTCCCAGGCAATCTCTTATACAACAGGTGTTCCGGCAATGATTGGAACAGCACTTGTCATGGATAAGGTATGGAAAAAGCCAGGTGTATTCAATGTGGAAGAGTTTGATCCAGATCCATACATGGATATGTTAAACCGCTATGGTCTGCCGTGGGTAGTAGATGAAAATCCGCAGATCGTGGAGTAATGAAGCTATGTGGGAAACAATCAAAACACCAGCCTATGTGGTTGATGAAAAAAAGCTAAGAGAAAATCTGGAATGTCTGCATCGTGTCGAAGAAGAGACGGGCTGTCATATCCTTTTGGCACAGAAAGCTTTTTCAATGTTTCGCGTATATTCGCTGATCGGGTCGTACTTAAGTGGTACGACCGCCAGCGGTCTTTATGAGGCAAGGCTTGGATATGAAGAGATGAAAAAAGAAAACCATGTCTTTGCACCAGCTTACAAGACAGAGGATATGAAGGAGCTTGTAACGATATGTGATCATATCATTTTCAATTCATTTGCGCAGTTTGAAAAGCACAAAGAAATCATTTCTGAATATAATAACAGTCAGAGAGAAAACGGGAATCGTGTAAGTATCGGAATGCGTGTCAATCCAGAGTTTTCCACACAGGAGGGTCATGCAATATATGATCCGTGTGCACCAGGTTCACGTCTTGGTGTAGTGCGCGCAAAATTTCCAGAAACACTTCCAAAAGAAATAGAAGGACTTCATATGCATACGCTCTGCGAGCAGGATTCTGATGATTTGGAGGCAACCTTCAACGCTTTTGAAAAGTCTTTTGAACCATATTTAAAGAAGATCAAATGGCTTAATCTCGGAGGCGGTCACCACATCACAAGACCAGGCTATGATATTGAACGTCTGATTCGCCTTATAAAGCGAATAAAGGATACCTATCATCTGGAAGTATATCTGGAGCCTGGTGAAGCAATTGCATTAAACGCGGGTTATCTGATAACAGAGGTTCAGGATATTGTGGACAATGACCTCTCTATTCTGATATTGGATGCATCAGCAGCATGTCATATGCCGGATGTATTAGAGATGCCGTACCGCCCGCCGCTTCAGGGTGGATATGAAGCTGGTAAGAAGCCTTATACATATCGCCTCTCATCCATGACATGTCTGGCTGGAGATGTGATTGGTGATTATAGCTTTGATCATGAAATTCATGTGGGAGACCGCCTTGTATTTGAAGATATGGCAATTTATTCCATGGTAAAAAACAATACATTTAATGGAATTGGACTGCCAGATATTTGCTTGCTTCATGAAGATGGAGCCATCGAGACAGTAAAGCGCTTTGGATATGAAGATTTCAAAAATAGACTTTCTTAGTGGAGTTATGAAACGACATCGGTGTAATGGTTTCGTCAAACATTGACGCGTATAGAATTCATCTAAGAAAGAGGAAGGAATCAGAAATTTATATGAAATTGATAAAGCAAATTCCGAGCGAGGACGGCTTTTACATGCCCGGCGAGTTTGAGCCGCATCAGGGCTGCATTCTAATATGGCCAAAGCGCCCAGGTTCGTGGGGATATGAAGCAAAAGCGGCAGGGAATGCATTTGCAGCAGTGATCAAAGCCATAGCACAGAGTGAGAAGGTTTACGTTGCGGTCACGAAAAAAACACTTCCAATTGCAAAAGAAAAGCTGTTTGGAGAAAATAAAAACGCGGACGTAATGCAGCAGGACAATATTGAGCTTTTCTTTGCAGATACCGATGATGCATGGGCAAGAGATGTGGCACCTACTTTTGTTAAATCAAATAAACACAATACTGCAAATTCAAATAAAGAGTGTTCAGATCAAAGTTTAAGTTCTGCTAGTGATTCTGTTATTCGAGCCGTAAATTGGGAATTTAATGCGTGGGGCGGAAATGTAGATGGTTTGTATGCTTCTTGGGAAAAAGATAATGTATTTGCCAGTGCATTTGCAGATCAGTTTGGCTTTGACTGGTATGATGCTGCGCCATTTGTATTAGAAGGTGGTTCCATTCACAGCGATGGAGATGGTACACTTTTAACGACAGAAAGCTGTCTGTTAAGTGCCGGACGAAATCCAAATCTTTCGAGAGAACAGATTGAAGAACAGCTGTCACGTTTTCTTGGAATCAAGAAGGTATTATGGCTTCCGCGAGGAATTTATCAGGATGAGACAAATGAGCATGTTGACAATGTGTGTGCCTTTCTTCGCCCAGGTGAGGTAGTGCTTGCGTGGACAGACAATAAAGATGATCCTCAGTATGAGCTGTCACATCAAAGCTTATCGTATCTTGAAAATGTGCGAGATGCAAAAGGCCGCAAGCTTGTTATTCATAAGCTTCCAATTCCGGATCATCCGATATGCATCACAAAAGAGGATCTTGACGGCTATACATTTGAGGAAGGCGAGGATATGCGAGAAGTTGGAGAGCGTCTTGCAGCATCCTATGTCAATTTTTATTTTTCAAATGATGCGATCATTTTGCCAGTGTTTGGCGGTGAAAATAAGGAAAGCGATGAGCGAGCTGTGCAGCTTATGCAGCAGTGGAATCCAGACCGAAAGGTAATACCTGTTTTTGCGAGAGATATTTTGACAGGAGGCGGAAATATTCACTGCATAACGCAGCAGATTCCAAGATGATTGAAACGAAATAGCAGCGCATGATATCCTTATAGCGAAATCGGACGCTGTACGCGATATTTGTGGAGAAGAGAGGAAAATTCATGAGTAAAATAAAAGTAGCAGCAATTCAGATGAAATGCAGCACAAATCCCAAAGAGAGTCTTTCGCATGCAGAAGAAATGGTCAGAGAAGCCGCAGCAAACGGCGCCAATGTCATTCTTTTGCCAGAGCTGTTTGAACGCGAATATTTCTGTCAGCAGCGCCGCTACGATTTCTATCAGTATGCTAAGACAGTAGAAGAAAATAAGGCAGTTCAGATGGGCAAGCGCCTTGCAAAAGAGCTTCAGGTTGTTCTTCCAATCAGTTTTTATGAGAAGGATGTCAACAATCTGTATAATTCCGTAGCATGTATAGACGCAGACGGAACACTGCTTGGCGTATATCGAAAAACGCACATCCCGGATGATCATTATTATCAGGAAAAATTTTATTTCACACCGGGCGATACAGGCTTCAAGGCATTTAAAACACGCTATGGAACAATCGGAATTGGCATCTGCTGGGATCAGTGGTTCCCAGAGACAGCACGCAGCATGGCACTTTTAGGTGCAGAAATTTTGCTCTACCCGACAGCCATCGGCTCCGAGCCAATCCTAGAGTGCGACAGCATGCCGCACTGGAGACGCGTCATGCAGGGTCATGCGGCAGCAAATCTGATGCCAGTCATAGCAGCAAACCGAATTGGAACAGAAACAGTAGAGCCATGCGAAGGAAATGGTGGCCAGACATCTGCATTAAATTTTTATGGTTCATCATTTATTGCAGACGAAACAGGAGAGCTTATAAGCGAAGCATCACGCGATCAGGAAGAAATTCTTTATAGCGAATTTGATTTGGAAGAGCTAGCACAAAAGCGCCTCGAGTGGGGACTATTCCGCGACAGAAGACCAGAGATGTATGGAATTATCGCGGGGAAGAAGTGATATTATAGTTCACTGATAAGCCAATATTTACACCGAAGGGCTTTCGTAATATAGATGCGTGAACTGTAGGTATAGCAAAACTTTCACAAAATAAGTTATGAATTTTATTGACAGATAGAATAATAAGTGTTATAGTACATGTAGAGCAGAACAACAATATCGTTCTGCCATTTAGAAACAGTTAAGCACGAAGCTCTTTATTTGGAGCGTTTCATAAAAAAGGAGTGAGAACTGTGATGAAAAGAGATTACTATGAAGTATTAGGTGTCAGCCGCAGTGCAGACGCATCTGCAATAAAGAAAGCATATAGAAAATTAGCCAAGAAGTATCATCCAGACAGTAATGTAGGAGATGCATCAGCGGCAGAGCATTTTAAAGAGGTAAATGAGGCTTACGATGTACTCGGTGACGAGAAGAAGCGTAAGCTTTATGACCAGTATGGCCATGCTGCATTTGAGGAAGGCTTTGGTCAGGGCGCAAATGGTTACTCAGGTAGCTATTCCGGTGGAGCAGGCGGTTTTGGTGGTTTTGGCGGATTTAAGAATGCTGGTCAAAACGGCGGTTATCAGGAGTATCATTTTAATGGAAATGAAGCCGACATGGATGATATATTAAAAAATTTGTTCGGCGGCGGTCATTTTAAGGGTGGTTTTGGCGGTACTGGAAGTTCAGGCAGGAGAAGCTATTCGTCTAGTGGCTTTGGTTCTGGTTTTGGTCAGGGCGCAGATGGCTACAGTAGTTATTCAGACTTTGGATCTGATTATGGTTCAGGCTTTGGAACTGGTGCAGATGAAGCAAATTCCCTTGATGTCAATGCAGAAGTTACGGTTAGCTTTGATGAAGCAGCCTTTGGTGCAAATAAGAGAGTTCGTCTGCAGGGTTCTGATGGAAAGGTTCAGACACTTGAAATCAAGATTCCAGCAGGTATAGATACGGGAAAGACAATTCGTCTTAAAGGAAAAGGCAATGTCGGAAGAAACGGCCGTACAGGTGATCTGTTACTTAAAGTAACTGTACAGGATAAGCTAGGATTTCGCCGTGAAGGAATGGATGTATACACGACAGTGCAGATTCCATTTACAACAGCTGTATTTGGCGGTGAGGCTCGCATTCAGACTATTCATGGTGATGTTATCTGCAAGATAAAACCAGGTACTCAGTCAGGCAGCAAGATCCGTTTAAGAGGCAAAGGTATTGTATCAATGAAGGATTCCAAAGTCTTCGGCGATCAGTATGCGGTTGTCGAGATCCAGGTACCAACGACACTTACACCACAGGCAGCAAGAAAGCTGCGTGAATTTGAAGCAGAGTGCGCAAAGACATCAGGCACGTCAAACGGAACACATGCAGCATAATTGCCTGCAAAAGATTTTTAAAATTGATAGAAAAAAAGACTCTCATCATCCGAAAGGAATGGTGGGAGTTTTTTATTGCGCTGTGGGAATCCTTTCGGTATAATGGATTTGTAAAAAAACAAGGGGGACTATTTTATGTCAATGCAAATTGTGTTTGAGCAGATTCTTATAATCTTTGGCTATGTAATCGTCGGCTACGTGGCTGGAAAGAAAAATCTGATCACAAAAGAGCAGCAGCGCTATCTTTCAAAACTTGTTTCATCACTCATTCTTCCGTTTACAGTGTTGTCAGCAAGCAGCATGGAGGCAAGTGGACAAGATATAGTAAATGTTGCCATTGCTGTGGCGCTTCTTTTTTCCTGTATGGCACTTACATCAGCTGGGTGTATGCTGTATGCAAAAATAAAACACGTGCCAGAAAAAAAGCGTGCAGCCTACACGGGACTGTGCACATATCCTAATTGCACCTTTATTGGAATGCCTCTATGTATTGCGTTAATGGGAGAGTGGGGAACACTTTATGGTGCAGCAGGAATTATTGCATTTAATTTGTTATTTTTCACGCTTCAGATTTCTCTTTTTACAAGGCAGAAATTTCATCCAAAGATTTTCTTAACACCGCTTAATATAAGCACACTTGCACTCATTTTGATGTTGATTTTTCATGTGCATTTTCCAAGACCGCTTCAGACAGTTTGCTCCAATATCGGAGGAATCACAACACCTATGGCGCTGATCATCGTCGGCGTTATGCTTGCGGATGGAAATCTTCTTCAGATTGTGACAGAAAAAAGAGCGTATGTGATCTCATTAATCCGAAATTTGATTTGCCCGCTTATAATGTTAGTAGTGATGGCACTTCTTCCGTTAGATCCGAATTTAAGAATGGCAGTGTTGATTTATGTGGCGTGTCCGGTAGCAAATCTGACAAGCGTATATGCAATTCAGCACGATATGGAACCAGCTCTTTGTGCGAGGGCAACGCTTCTGTCTACGATTTTATTTGTTGCAACAATCCCATTTATCATCTGGCTTGGACAGCTTGTATATGGCGTTTGAACACAATGTTAATTTTTTAACAAAAAAGCCTAAAAACTGGCAAAAAGATGTGCCCAATTGGTAAAAAAAGCAATTGACTTTTAGTGAAAATTCTGGAATAATATAGATAGATTGGGATGCTTTTTGGTTTGCCTCAAAGCCACCAATTATATACAGATATTTAAGAAAAGAGAGGTTAATGTAAAATGGCAAAAGTGGATTTAAGCCAGTATGGTATTACTGGAACTACAGAAGTTGTATACAATCCTTCTTATGAAGTATTATTCGAGGAAGAGACCAAACCAGAGCTTGAGGGATTTGAGAAAGGTCAGGTCAGCGAGCTTGGTGCTGTCAACGTAATGACAGGTATCTACACAGGACGTTCTCCTAAAGACAAATATATCGTTATG
>OJME01003039.1_pt1 | contig 10223 bp, 9 predicted proteins | sample 1597151 | NCBI WGS metagenome assembly OJME01 (sample SAMEA2452118, study PRJEB22498) | human gut metagenome | biome: human feces; feature: human gut; material: feces | place: Australia | collected 2012
GGAATTTGCGAACAGCTTTGATGGACCTGTTGCAATCAGATATCCAAGGGGTAGTGTTTCGGATATTTTTTCGGATATTAAAAACGAGGTTTCTTATGGAAAAGCTGAACGAATCTACGATGGAGAGGGGACTGCCATATTAACTATAGGTGCTTCCATCGAGGAAGGAGCGCAGGTGTATAAGCTGCTTAAGGAAAGAGGGGAAAACCCATCACTTATCAATGCGCGATTTGAAAATCCTATAGATATAGGACTCATTAAGGAGCTTGAAAATAAGCATGAAAAGCTGCTCACAATAGAGGAGAACATCTCTGCAGGTGGTTTTGGAATGAATGTCCTGCGAGCGGTAAATGAGAACAGAATTAATTTAAAGGTTATAAATGCTGCTCTTCCTGATGAGTATATTCAGCATGGCGGAGTGAATAAGCTTAAGGAGGTATATGGATTTACCCCTGAAGCAATCATAGAAAAACTGGACAGCTATTAAGCTGTATATGCGATTTGCTGTTGAGCGGGAGCAGGTTGCTGTTATGGCATCGTCAGATGATAAATCGCTCGGAAATGAGGATTACTATGAAGGAAAGACTGGATGTGCTCGTTGTTGAACGCAGGCTTGCCGATTCGAGGGAAAAGGCTAAGGCAATCATCATGGCGGGCAATGTGTTCGTGAATGGTCAGCGTGAAGATAAGGCAGGCTCCATGTTTGACGTCACAAGCCAGATAGAAATACATGGTGTTACGATGAAATATGTAAGCAGAGGCGGACTTAAGCTTGAAAAGGCCATGACCCATTTTGATATATCATTGGAGGGCAGGGTATGTATGGATGTAGGTGCCTCAACCGGCGGCTTTACAGACTGTATGCTGCAGAATGGTGCCGTGAAGGTGTATTCCGTTGATGTAGGCCACGGTCAGCTTGACTGGAGACTCCGTCAGGATGAACGTGTTGTTGTGATGGAGAAGACGAATATCAAGTTTGTGACACCGGAGGATATAGCTGATGTTATTGATTTTGCAAGTATTGATGTCTCTTTTATTTCGTTGACGAAGGTTCTTCTGCCTGTGCGTGCCCTGTTAAGGGACGGTGGAGAGGTTGCGGCACTTATCAAGCCACAGTTTGAAGCAGGAAGGGAGAAGGTAGGCAAGAAAGGTGTAGTGAGGGATAAGGCAGTCCATATTGAGGTTATTGAGAACGTGACGGCATTTGCAGCGGCTAACGGATTTATTCCGCTTAACCTTGAGTTTTCACCTATAAAGGGGCCGGAGGGGAACATCGAATATCTGCTTCATCTTAGAAAGAGTGATGAGGAGCCGGGTGAACTTCCGTTTAATATTCGCGAAATTGTTGAAAAAGCACATGAAATGTTGTAACATATATATAATTTTTTACAGAAGGGTAAGGCTACAGTGATGGAAAAATTTTTTATTGTCACCAACACGGCAAAGGATAAGGATTTAGTTTTTACCAACAGCATAATAGATTATCTGGAGGCTAAGGGAAAGACTTGTTATACGCAGGCAAGAGAGGCTGTGAATAATACTGATTATAACTATACAAATGCTGATCTTGTTCCGGCTGATACGGACTGCGTTATTGTACTTGGCGGTGATGGAACACTTATTCAGGCAGCAAGAGATTTAAGCCAGCTGGAGCTTCCGCTTCTTGGAATTAATATAGGAACATTGGGTTTCCTTGTTGATATAGAGAAGGATCAGGCATTTCCGGCTATTGATTGTGTTCTCGGAGGGGACTATGAGATAGACGAGAGAATGATGCTTGAAGGCAAAGCATACAGGGATGGCAGGCTTATTTATACTAATGTTGCTTTAAATGATATTGTTATTAATAGGAGCGGAGCACTCAGGGTAATTGATTTCGATATATATGTAAATGATGAATATTTGACTTCCTATACAGCGGACGGACTTATCATTTCCACACCTACCGGCTCAACTGCATATAATCTCTCAGCCGGGGGACCGATTGCCCAGCCGAACTCAGAGCTTATTATTCTCACACCTGTATGCCCGCATAAAATCAATCAGAGAAGTATTATCCTCGATTCGTTCGATGAAATCTGTGTGAAGATGAGTAAGAGCCGTTCAAATCAGGAGGAGAGAGTAGCCTCATTTGACGGAGAGCTGCATACCAATCTTATTTCGGGAGATAAGGTTATTATTACAAGGGCACCTAAAAAGGCGAAGATTGTAAAAACAAGCAAGCTTAGCTTCTTTCAGGTTTTGGGAAAGAAAATGAGTGTGATATAGACGCATATATAAAATGAAAGCGGGGATTAAATATGAAGGCTGAACGCCACGCCAAGGTTATTGAACTCATACGCAGGTATGATATAGAAACGCAGGAAGATCTTGCGGACAGGCTTAACAGTGAAGGCTATAATGTGACGCAGGCAACCGTCTCAAGAGATATAAGGGAGTTAAAGCTGACAAAGGTTTCTAATGGAGCCGGAAAGCAGAAATATGTAATTCTTGATGGTAAAGACAGCTCTATGAGTGAGAAGTTTATTCGTATTCTCAAGGAAGCGTATATATCAGTTGATATGGCGCAGAATATTCTTGTTGTCAAGACAGTTTCGGGAATGGCAATGGCGGTAGCCGCTGCGATAGATGCAATGCCATGGCATGAGATTGTCGGCTGTATAGCCGGTGATGATACTGTAATGTGTGCGGTGAGAACAGTTGAGGATACGAAAGACCTCATGGATAAGATACATAAACTGGTAAACAAGTAAAACTCACGGGGGATACCTTTTATACAGAGAGATTCTGTCAGAAGGAGGAAATATATGTTAATTAATTTGCATGTTAAGAATCTTGCCCTTATTGACGAAGCGGATGTCTTTTTTGATGAAGGTCTTAACATTCTTACAGGTGAAACGGGAGCCGGTAAATCTATTTTATTAGGCTCCATAAATCTTGCACTGGGAGCAAAAGCTTCACGCGATATTCTTGGAAAGCATGGGGACTATGCAAGTGTTGAACTTTTGTTTCAGGTTGATGCTTCCACTGTGTCGGCGCTCGCCGCAAAAGATATCTTTGTCACAGATAATCAGGTTCTGATTTCCAGAAAATTCACTGAAAACAGAAATATTATGAAGATAAACGGTGAGAATGTCACTCTGGCAACAGTCCGTGATATAACGTCGCTCCTCATTGATATACATGGTCAGCATGAGCACCAGTCACTTATCTATCCTGCTAACCACCTGCAGATACTTGACAGATATGCAAGGCATGAGCTTGAGCCAGCCATGAAGGAGTATTCCAAGGCTTATGAGGAGTACAGGACGCTTGGGCACAGGCTGTCCGAATTTGACATGGACGAGGAACAGAGAAAGAGAAATCTCGATTTTCTTGAATATGAGATAAATGAGATTGAGGCGGCGGCGATACATCCCGGAGAAGATGAGAGTCTCGAAGCTGAGTACCGCAGAGCGAAAAATTCAAGAAAAATCGCTGAGGCACTCGCACAGGCGGAGGAATGTGTCAATTCGGATGACTGTGATAATGCAACCGAGCTTATCGGCAGGGCATATAAAGCGGTAAGTGAGGTTATGCAGTATGATGAGGCGATGGAGGGCTTAGCTTCGCAGTTATCAGATATAGAGAGCCTTATATCGGATTTTGAGAGGGAGCTGTCAGCATATATGTCCGGGCTTGAATTTGACGAGGAGAAATATTCACAGCTTGGAGAAAGACTTGATGTGATAAACAACCTAAAGGCGAAGCACGGCGGCAGTATAGAGAGTGTTCTTGCGGCACTTGAAGCAAAGAAACAGAAATATGATTTTCTTAATGAATATGAAGCCAATCGCAGACTTGTACTTGCCGAACTTGAAAAATCTTATGATAAACTTGTAAAAACAGCAGATAATATAAGCAAAATAAGAAAAAAAGCCGCGGCAGGACTTGAAAAAGAAATCACTCAGGCGCTCATGGAGCTTAATTTTTTGAGTGTTGATTTCAGAATTGATTTTAAACCGCTTGAAAAACCTTCTGTAAACGGAATGGATCACGTTGAGTATCTCATCAGTGTGAATCCGGGAGAGGAGCCGAAGCCTCTTGCAAAGGTTGCCTCAGGAGGTGAGCTTTCACGAATAATGCTTGCAATCAAGACTGTTCTCGCAGATCAGGATGAGATAGATACGCTTATCTTTGATGAGATAGACACGGGCATAAGCGGCAGAACTGCACAGATGGTAGCTAACAAGCTTGATCAGATTGCTAGAAAGCGTCAGGTAATATGCATAACCCATCTTCCACAGATAGCTGCGATGGCAAAGAAACATTTTGGAATAATCAAGTCGATAAAGGATAATAAGACAGTAACCAATATAACCGAACTTGATTATGATGGTTCGGTTATGGAGCTTGCCAGAATGCTTGGCGGGGATTCAGTTACGGATACCGCAGTATCCAATGCAAGAGAGCTTAAAAGATACACACCATAATCTGTCTGTTTTAAAATAAATATGTGTTGCATACTAAGACCATACCAAAGCTTCAATACAGACAATCCGTTTCGAGCGAAAACAGATTGCCATGATGATGGATTGGGATGGTCTTTTGTAATGTTTCCATCGTGATTTTGCTTTAAATCGCTCAGAAATGAGGGTTATTATGGAAAGAGTATGCACTGATTGCAGGAAAAAATACAGACGATTTCTTATATGGCTCCTCGCCGCAGGGATAATCGGGTGTGCAGTCTATTATATATATGCTGTCAAAAACTTAATTCCTGATACAATCAATTTAAATAAGAATTCGGTCGAGAGGCTGAATTTTAATGTTCCTTTTGTCGGAACGGTTGAACAGAAGGAGACAGGAGATGATAGTGAAGCTGTGCAGGCATACGCGACAAATGTAAAAGCTGTCAATGTCAATCTTCTTGACACATTGAATATAAGCACGGGTGAGAGCGGAAATTATAATCTTAATTTCAGGCTTTTGGGAATCATCAACTTAAAGAATGTTAAGCTGAATGTATGTGATGAAGTTCTTGTCATTCCCTGTGGCATCCCGGTAGGAATCTATATTGAGACAAAGGGTGTTATGGTTGTCGATATAGGTGACATCACTCTTACCGATGGAACACTCAGGTGTCCCGCCTCAGAGGTGCTGTGGCCGGGAGATTATATAGTAAGCGTGAATGATAACGGTGTTGCGACAAAGGAGGAGCTTATAAACCAGTTAAACCTTCAAGTATCGCAAGGAAGTGAGCATGTCAATATCGGGCTGTACCGCAATGGAAGCTATATACAGGTACGCATAACACCTGTTATAGACAAGGATGGCAAGGCAAGAATCGGAACATGGGTTCGTGATGACTGTCAGGGACTTGGAACCCTCACATATATAGATAAAAATGGGCGCTTCGGGGCATTAGGACATGGCATCAGCGATATAGATACCGGCAAGCTTGTCTCTTCTGGCGGAGGAAGATTATACTGTGCAAGGATATGGTCGATTGTCAAGGGAAAAGCAGGAATCCCGGGTGAGGTTGTAGGTTCAATCAATTACAGCAGTGAATATTTTCTGGGGAAAATAGAGAACAACACCGAAATCGGAATCTACGGCCCCTGCCATGAGAATATTTACAAGTACATTGACAGCTATGCTCTGCCTGTGAAATACAAGCAGGATGTAAAAAAGGGCAGGGCATATATAAGAAGCTTCATAGACGGAGCTGTGCGCGATTACGAAATATATATAACCGGTGCGGATTTATCGAACAATAATGTCAATAAAGGGATTTCATTTACCGTAACGGACAAGGAGCTGTTAGAGCTTACAGGAGGAATAATTCAGGGAATGAGCGGCAGCCCGATTATCCAGGACGGCTCTGTGATAGGTGCCGTGACCCATGTGCTTGTCAATGACCCGGCTAAGGGGTATGGGATATTCATTGAGGAGATGCTTGAGAGATAAAGCAGCATTAGCGGAAGGCTTGAGAGGATGGAGAAATCTGTCCTCTTATTTTAGAATTCAGCACCTAATAAAGATTGTCTGAAGTAATATTAAAGTTGATTTTAAGGTGAAAATGAAGTAATATTGAAAATGTTCGAAAATGTAATTATATATATTCTTAGAAATATATTTTTTTAATTACAGAAGGAATGATTACTTAAGCTGCCAATGACGGAGGAGTTTACAAAAAAATATGGAAAAAGGAAACATCAATGCATCTAAAAAAATATTACTGACCGGTTTCGAGGCATTCAACGGCAGGACACTAAATCCATCCCAGCTTATAGTTGAGAGAATAACAGCACCGGATGGTATACAGCTTATTAAGCGGATTCTTCCGGTTGAGTTTGACCGTACCACCGGAATTTTGGAAGAGCTTGTAAAAAAGGAAAGCCCTGATATTATTTTGTCACTTGGACAAGCCGGGAATTCGCCGTATATCCATGTTGAGCGTGTAGCCATCAATATGGACAATGGAATGTATTCGGATGGAACTGCAGTTTTAGCGGACTCTGCGGGCGTGGAAAAGGTGGATAGTGTAATATTCCCGGAAGGAGAAAATGCATATTTTTCGACCTTGCCGGTATGGGATTTGATAAGAAAAGTGAATGAAGCAGGGATAGGCTGCCGCGCCTCCTATTCAGCCGGAACCTATGTGTGCAATCATGTGATGTACGTCGGTGCGCACCTTGCCTCAAAATCAGGGAATATGATTTCGGGCTTTGTACATGTCCCGTTTTTGCCGGAGCAGCTACAGGGTAAAAAGGAACTTGACAACCGCTATTCGATGGAGCTTGATGATATGGTGAAGGGAATCCAGATTATGATTGATTATCTGGCAGGTGTATAAGTTTGAAAGTGAAACTTTCAAACAACTTATTGGTGGCAGTACTGCAAGCTATGCTTGCAGTATGCAGGGGTATAACAATGATTAATCTTTTAGAAGCAATTATGATTTTTTGCTGGGGACTGTCATGGCCTATCTCCATTCATAAATCTTATATTTCCAGAACAGCTAAGGGAAAAAGCATTGTGTTTGAAGTCTTTATTCTTATAGGTTATATCTGTGGAATTATAAGAAAAAGCCTGCAGGTATCACAGGGAATAGCTTTGGACTGGATATTTATTCTTGGCTTTGTGTTTTATTTCATCAACATGACCGCAGTAATAATTGATATGTGCCTTTGGGTGCGGAATCATCATCTGGACATTATGAGGCAGAAGGACATGTAAACTTGTTTACAGCCAAAAACATATATTGTCTGCACAGTGTTATAGATTTTAAAACTATATGCTGTAGAAGCTGTAAGGAAGCACAATGCTACTTATGGATGAAAATACATATTATTCGCAAATGACACAAGCCTTTCCGTTTAACCGGATGATATTTTCATCCTGCATTCTACCCAATTCCCTTGAAAGGGCACTTCTGTTGACGTTTAAAAATTCAGCCAGTGCGGTCTGCGAGAAGGGGATTGTCCTCACGTTGTTATTGTCCGGCTGTAAGCTGTAGAGATATACAATGATTTTGTCACGGAGCGACTTCTGGCTGAGAATCCGAAGTTTAAGGTTGGTAAAGATGTTCTGGTCAGCCATGCGGCTTGTGAGATTTAACAATAACTGATGATTGAATGTGCATGCAGAACAACATCTTTCCTTTGAACACATCAGATAATTCAAATCAATAAAAAGAATAATACAGTCAGCTATGGCATCAACCTGAATTGGGCTATAGCTGATTTTTTTTATTGCGAGAGCCTCACCAAAGACATTGGGAGCTGTGAAATGATTTACATTTAACTTATCAAACTGGTAATTGGTATACGAGACTTCAACTTTTCCTTTGAGTATAATTCCGGCGTATCTAAAGGGTTCACCGTGCCTTACAAGAGTTTCCCCTTTTTTAAAGGTCTTTGCAAAACCATTAAGAAAAAGTATCATTTCTTCAATTTTTTCAACAGGGATATCCTTAAATAAAGGACATTCTGCAATTGTATCTATATATTCAGTATAAGAAACTTTCTCACTCATAACGCTCCTCCGTAAATACGATAATTCAGATATTCGCAAAAGAAATATTCACCAGCTGTTTATTACAATAATTATCCTCTATATGGCAGATTGGATATCACTTCAAAATGGTGAAGATTTGTTTTTTATATTGTCAACGCGTGCATAGACAACTTACCGCCATATTCGCACCTGTTTAATATATGATGATTGTATTTTTGATTAAAATTATACTATTAAAATTGTTGCCATGGCAACAGAATTTTTGAGCTGTAAACGATAAAATGCATTTGTAATAAAAAAGAAAGGAAACCACAAGGCAGCATTTTACACAGAAAGAGGAAATTACTACAGGGGACGGATGTTCCAAAATAAAATATTAATAAGGAGTTTTAATAATGGATAACAATATGTTTTGTTTTCAGTGTGAACAGACAGCCGGATGTACAGGCTGTACAAGGAGCGGTGTGTGCGGAAAGACACCAGTGATTGCGAATCTTCAGGATAAGCTTACCGGCGCAGTCATAAGACTTGCAGAGAAAAACGAGATGAATAAAGCAAATGATGCTCTTATCATCAAGTCCCTTTTTACAACTATCACCAATGTAAATTTCAATGAGGAAACAATAACGAAGCTGATTAATGAGGTGCATGAGGCCTCAGGAAATAACGCGGACTATGACATGAACAGGGTATGGCATGCGGATGAAGATATCAGGTCATTAAAATCTCTCATTCTTTTTGGAATAAGAGGTATCGCGGCTTACGCATACCATGCTCAGGTCTTAGGCTATGAGAATGCGACAGTGAACGCATTCTTCTATGAGGCATTGCGCGCAGTCGGTTCGGATATGAGTATGGATGAACTGCTTTCACTTGTCCTCAAGGTAGGCGAGATTAACCTCACATGTATGGAACTTCTTGATGAAGCTAATACTAAGACTTACGGAAATCCCGTGCCGACAGAGGTTACACTTACCGTTGAAAAAGGTCCGTTTATTATAATTTCGGGACATGATTTGCTTGATTTAAAATTGCTTTTGGAGCAGACAAAGGATAAGAATATTAATATATATACTCACGGAGAAATGTTACCGGCACACGGCTATCCGGAATTAAAGAAGTATAGGCATTTAAAGGGCAACTTCGGTACGGCATGGCAAAACCAACAAAAAGAATTTGCAAATGTACCTGCACCGATATTGTTTACAACAAACTGTTTAATGCCACCAAAGGACAGCTATTCGGACAGAGTGTTTACAACAGAAGTTGTATCATATCCTAAAATCACACATATCGGTGATAATAAAGATTTTACGCCGATTATCGAAAAGGCACTTGAACTTGGCGGATATGACGAGGATAAACAATTTACAGGTATAAACGGCGGAACAAGCGTGACAACAGGTTTCGGACACGGAACAATATTGAGCGTTGCGGATAAAGTTATTGACGCAGTTAAGAGCGGCGCTATAAAGCATTTCTTCTTGGTAGGTGGCTGTGACGGAGCACGTTCGGGAAGAAACTATTATACCGATTTGGTAAAGCAAACGCCTGACGATACCATTATATTAACGCTTGCTTGCGGTAAATATCGTTTTAACGACCTTGATTTAGGTACAATAGGCGGTTTGCCGAGAATTATGGACATGGGACAGTGTAATGATGCATATGGTGCAATTCAGGTGGCAGTAGCTCTTGCAGGTGCATTTAACTGTGGCGTCAATGAACTGCCATTATCCTTTGTACTTTCATGGTATGAGCAAAAGGCAGTCTGTATCCTGTTGACCCTGCTTCATCTTGGAATTAAAAATATCCGCTTAGGTCCATCCCTGCCGGCATTCCTTTCACCGAATGTATTGCAGTATCTGGTAGACAATTTCCAGATTGCACCTATTACAACACCTGAAGAAGACCTTAAGGCACTTCTTGAAAAATAATATGAAAAAGGTTCGGCAAATTAAACTGCCGAACCTTTTTATGTCGTAGGGATAATAATTTATACTTAGTAAATGCAGGCTTCTTCTTCACCCTTTAAGACACGAAGTGCGCCCTGTGCAAGTGCAAGAAGTTCATCTTCACCAGGATAGATTACGAAATCGGCAATCCAGCCACACATCTTCTGCAGAGCTTCGCAGGTAAGCTTATTGTAGGCAATGCCGCCTGTTAAGATGATTTTGTCAACTTTGCCTTCCAGTACACAAGCCATGGATCCGATGTCCTTT
>OJME01003045.1_pt1 | contig 10211 bp, 8 predicted proteins | sample 1597151 | NCBI WGS metagenome assembly OJME01 (sample SAMEA2452118, study PRJEB22498) | human gut metagenome | biome: human feces; feature: human gut; material: feces | place: Australia | collected 2012
ATTGCGGAGAAATCCTACGGAATTTTGGACTGTATGGGTGTCGGAATCGGGCTTCCGGGACCGGTCGACCGGGGAATGATTCTTGGCTGCGTAAATCTCGGCTGGGGAATCTTTTCGGTGGCAGATGAGGTAACCAGACTGACAGGGGTTCAGAAAGTCAAAGTTGGTAATGACGCAAATGTGGCAGCTCTTGGCGAGCAGTGGAAAGGCGGCGGCCGCGGATTTGACAGCATTGTAATGGTGACGCTTGGAACCGGTGTCGGCGGTGGAATCGTTATGAATGGTAAGATTGTAACAGGTTCCCATGGTGCGGCTGGTGAGATCGGTCATTTGACGGTCAACCTGCATGAGACGAGAGTGTGTGGCTGTGGTAAGAGGGGCTGCTTGGAGCAGTATTCTTCCGCAACAGCAATCATGCGCAGTGCCAGAGAAAAAGTTGCCAATACGGACACGCCTTCTTTATTGCGCGATTATCCGGAGATTACCGGCAAAGAGATTTTAGATGCATACAAGGCCGGAGACGACATGGCAGAAGATGTGGTTAATGAATTTGCAGAGTATTTGGGACTTGGACTTGCTCATACAGCGCAGGTTATTGATCCGGAGGCATTTGTTATCGGTGGCGGTGTTTCTAAAAACGGACAGGTCGTAGCTGATATCACCAAAGAAAAATATGAGAAAAATGTTATGTTTGCATTAAAAGATAAAGAATTTCGTCTTGCAGAGCTTGGAAATGATGCGGGAATGTATGGTGCAGTTCGCATGGTATTAGTAGATTAATCGCGGTTTCAAAAGATAGGTAACAGGGACGTCACACGTAATTGGTGACGTTCTTGTTGCCTATTGTTTTCTTATTTATTGGGATATTGCTGTTTTGCAATGTAGCTCATTACAAAATGTTGGTGTTGCTCTTACTTTTTAGGCAGTAGTATATGTTTGCAGATGGAGAAAGGGATGAGAAATTAGCATGAAATTATTTCATATATCAGACTTGCATATTGGAAAACAATTGTACGCGTATAGTTTGCGCGAGGAACAAGAAGATATTTTGCATCAAATTGTGGAACAGGCCGCAATTCACCGCCCCGATGCGATATTGATCGCGGGTGATATATATGATAAATCGGTGCCGTCGGGTGAGGCGTATGAGATCTTTGATCATTTTCTGAATGAGATAGCATCGTTGGATCCACAGATCCCGGTGTGTATGATCGCAGGAAATCATGATAGTGCTCTCCGATTAAAATATGCAAGTTCTTTTTTGGAAAGACAGAAGATAGTTGTATCAACTATGATCCCGACGACAGAGGAGGAACATCTGCGCAAAGTGATCTTGCAGGATGAGTATGGAGAGGTGGCGGTATATTTACTGCCTTTCTTGAAACCGGGTCAGGCTAGAGTCCTTTTTCCGGGACAGGAAATTACGGACTATGATATGGCGGTCCGTAAAGTGTTAGAACGGGAAGGAATTGATTTTACAAAAAGAAATATATTGGTGGCGCACCAATTTTTTGTGGGTGGTAATGGAGAAGTTGAGCGCTGCGATTCGGAACTAATGTATTTGTCAGTGGGTGGTATCGATAGTGTTCATACTGATATGGTAGAGGCGTTTGATTATGTTGCGCTGGGACATATTCATGGAGAGCAGCCGGTGGGCAAGGCGCATATTCGTTATAGCGGAACGCCGTTAAAATATTCTGTCAGCGAAGAGCATCATGAGAAAGGAATTACCATGGTGACGCTGGGCGAAAAAGGGGACAGTCCGAAAATAGAACGAATACCGCTGCGACCGCTTCGGGATGTCTGCAGTCTGCGGGGAACTTTGGAAGAAGTAATTCGGGGTGCTGAGGCACATCGAGACGATTATGTGAGCATTGTTTTGACAGATGAAACGGGTTTATACCGCCCAAAAGATCAGCTGGATGAATGCTTTGACCGTATTTTGGAGGTACGGATTGAGAATACGCGTACCATGGCAAGAATGAAACAGCAGGAAATAGAGAATACACAGTTAAGTCCATTAGAAGCATTCCGGGAGTTCTATCAGATGATGAATGATCAGCCGATGAGCGAAGAGGAAGAATTGGAATTACAGCAGATTATTGCTAAGTGTGATGGAAGCAAAGAGGGTTGAGCTATGGCGTTGTGTGATGAGAGAATGTGATAAGCATAACTGCAAGATGTTAATTGGCTTGGAAATATGAAATGGAAAGCAGGAAAAGCATAGCTGCAAGTTGTCAATTGTCTTGAAGATATTATTTGAGAGGAAATGAGTATGAAACCAATATATATTGAAATGAAAGCGTTTGGCTCTTATCGGGACGAAAAAATTGATTTCACCGGCAAAAGTCAGGGTTTGTTTTTGATCACAGGAGATACCGGTGCGGGAAAAACCACAATTTTTGATGCAATATGCTATGCGTTATATGGGGAAACCAGCGGTGGCAAGCGCAGCGGTGAGATGATGTGCAGTCAGTTTGCAAAACCAGGAGAAAAGACAGAAGTAAGATTTTTCTTTGACTACGATGGTCGGGAGTATTTGGTTACGAGAAGTCCGGATCAGCCCAAATGGAACAAAAAAGGGGAGCGGTTAAAGACAACGACGGGCACAAAGGTAAGTCTTATATTGCCGGATGGTACAGAATTTGCCGGGAAAACCAAGGAAACAAACGAAAAAATACAGCAGATCATTGGACTGGGGTGTAATCAGTTCACACAGATCGCAATGCTTGCGCAGGGCGACTTTATTAAGCTTTTGCATGCGACATCGGAAGAGCGCAAAGAAATTTTTGCGCGGATTTTTGATACATCGATCTATGAACAGATTCAGCGGGAATTGGCGTTGGAGGCAAAAAGCGTTTATGGAAATCTGATCGGAAATCGAGAAGATATCATTAAAGAACTTGGGCGCATACAGGCGGTTGATGCGGTACTTGACGAGCAGTGGAATGATTTGGAAGTGCTATTTAGTGAGACACATCGCGATGAATTGCTTGCTCTGGCAAAGCGTATATGTGAAGACAGCAACCAGCAGCTTGGACAAGTGGAAAATGACAAGGAAAATGTAGGAAAGACGTTAGAAAAAATATCGGCACAGATCGAAGCGGGCACCAATATCAATCGACTGTTTGAAGAGTTAGAACGCCACCATAAGAAAGCAGAACAGTTGTCAGTGCAGAAGGAAACAGTGGATGTAATGCGGCTTAAGCTGGATGCCGGTCGGCGTGCGATGGTTGTCGACAAGGATGCCAAAATTGTAACGGAACGCAGAAAAGAATCTGCAGATTGCAAGCGGCGATTGGAACAGTTGAAACAATGGTTTGAAGAAAATGTCCCAAAAATGGAACAGATAGAAAACGATTACCGGTCATTGGGAAAGCAATTGGAAACAGAGGTTCCTGTGCTGGAAGAAAAGGTACGTGTCCGTAAAGAGGGACTTATTCGGTTGCAGGAAATACAAAAATTACAGGCAGAGTTTATGGCGTGCCAGGGAAAACTGCAGGAAGCAGAGACTCTTTTGCAGCAAAGTGAACAGGAGTATGAGGAAATTCATGTCCAGATCATGGATAATCAGGCATTGCAATTGCGTTTGACGCTGGTGGAGGGGGAACCTTGTCCGGTGTGTGGAAACGTGCATCATCCGGTGATGGAACACGATGTGGATCATGATCAGAAATCTGATAGGATGGGATCTGCGGATACTGTGTTTGAAACAATGGTAGAGCAGGAAAGACGTTTGCAATCGAAACGGGAACAGGATCAAAAACAGGTAGTGCGGGGATACAGGGGAAATGGGAAGCCCTGCAGTCGCAACTACACGACGATGAGATGCCAACTGTTTCACAACAAACAATACAAGATGCCGTGTTGCAGGATATCCCGGATCAGTTCCAAAATGACCTTAATGAATGGCAGGCAAGGATTGCACAGATCAAGCAGAAAGCAGCCGCTGCAGAAAAGAAGCATGAAAAATTTGCGCGGGAAAAGCAGGAACGAGAGGGAGAACGCAAGGCAGAGACTGCTCATTTAGAGCGTTGCGTTGAAGCAGTGGTGCAGGCAGAAACGGCGTATACACAAAGCTTAACAGAGCAGGACTTTGAAAATGAGGAAGCGTACCAAAATGCGCGCATGGACAAACAGCAATTAGATGCATTTCAGCAGCAGATTAATGAGTATGAGCAGGCGTGCAAGCTGACCGAAGAACGTGTCCGTGATCTGGAACAGCAGACCAAGGATAAGAAACCAATAGAACTACAGCAATTATTACAGCAAAGAGAGGAACTTGGGCGCCGACAGAAATCATTAGAGGCACAGGTGAAAGAACTTTATCATGTGGCGAAAGAAAATGAGCGTGCATATGAAGCCGGCACAAAGCTGTACGAAAAAAGGGACAGCATGAAACGACGTGCGGAGATATTAGCCAACTTAGATAATACTGCGAATGGAAGAATTTCTAAACGGCACGTTAATTTTCAAACATATATTCAGCGGCGTTATTTTGCACAGATTATTGACCGTGCCAATCAGCGTCTGGTGCGGATGACAAATCATCAATTCGAACTTCGATGTCGGGATCTGGAACATTTGCGGACCGTGGGACAGGTTGGTCTGGATCTGGATGTGTATAGCATCGTTAATGATCAGGTGCGTGATGTGAAAACGCTATCGGGTGGAGAATCTTTTGTTGCAGCGCTTGCGATGGCGCTAGGGATGGCTGACATGATACAGGACAGCCGAGGCAGTGTACACATAGATACGATGTTTATCGATGAGGGATTTGGAGCGTTGAGCGAGGAGACGAGAAACCAAGCGATCGCTGTGTTGAATGAATTGTCAGGCGGCAAGCGCTTGGTTGGAATCATCTCGCATGTCAGCGAATTAAAGGCGCAGGTAGGAACGAAGCTTGTCGTGACAAGAACGGACAAAGGCAGTCATGCGCACTGGGAGATGGATTAAGGGTTCAAATGTAGCACTTCTGAGGTGATGCGGGCCGCATCTATCGTCATCTGATGTGGGCAGATTGGGCTTTCTAATAATCCGTTTTCGATGCAGCGAACGACCTCTGCCACTTCATAAACAAATCCATTTTCTTCACCGCTGTCAAAGGAATCAATGCACTCATCGGCACTGTTATACAGTTCTGCCCTAGAACCAAAGTGCATTTTAGGAAGGCGAATATATCCGTCCTCGCCGTAAATGTAAGCATCTTCCGGCATTTTGGTGGTAAAAGAGCACTGTAAATTTGCAATACAGCTTTCGAGCTGCAGATTCATACTGACCAGATCATCTACACCTGTAGAATGTCTTGTAACAAAAGCCTCCATATCCAGTATTTTTTCATCCACGAGATAAGGTAGCACCTCGAGTGGATAAATGCCGAGATCATACAGAGAACCACCGCCGAGTGCCGGGTCAAAGAGTCGTCTATTGTAGACAGGATCAGCTTTCCAACCGATAGTTGCCTGCATTAATTTTACTTTGCCGATACGACCCTCCCGGATCCATTGCTTGGCGGTTATTGTTTTTGGCAAAAAACGTGTCCACATAGCTTCCATCAAAAACAAGTTTTTTTGTTTGGCAAGGCTACAGACGGTAAGCGCCTCGTGAGCAGACCGTACCAAAGATTTTTCGCAGAGAACATGTTTGTCGGCTTGCAGACATTGCAATATGTTATCGTAGTGAGCGTTGGTGGTAGTTGCGATGTATACGGCGTCGATGCGAGGGTTGGCGAGTAATTCTGCATAATTTCCGTAATAGGACGGAATATGCTCGCGCGCCGCCCATTCCTGTGCGCGATCCAGTGATTTGCTGGCAACCGCAATGACTTCAGCGTTATCCAGTTGTCTGACGGCATCTGCAAATTTGCGTGCAATGTCGCCTGCTCCAATAATTCCAAAATGTATCATATTTCATGTGCCTTTCTGTGTTCTGTGATTTGCAGCGGTGCTGCATCGTGATTTGGCAAAAGAATAGCATAGGAAGAAAGGTGTGTCAATTTGTAAGCTAATTAGGAAAATAGGATTGATATACCTGCATTTTTGTGATATATTTAATTCAAATCAATTTTGTTCAAATAAATTTGAATTAAAATATGACGCGGGGAGGCGGTATCAATGTTTATAGGCAGAGGACGAGAACTTGCATCTTTAAAAGAGTTTTATGATAAAGATGGAATTGGAATGACGGTGATATATGGACGCAGACGCATTGGAAAGTCTACGCTTATTGCCGAATTTGTCAAAGATAAAAAAACAATTTTTTATACAGCTACAAAAGTTGGAAAAACCAGAAATCTCGAATTGTTTTCAAGACAGGTAGTGGATCTGTTTATGCCTGGGATGGAGAATATTAGTTTTGGAACATTAGAAGCTGTTTTTGATTTTATTGATAAAAATATAGGTGATGAAAAAATCGTTCTTGTAATAGATGAACTGCCGTATTGGGCTGAAAAAGATGAAGCACTTCTGTCTGTGCTGCAGAAATATATAGATACAGTGTGGAATGACAAGAATCTAAAAATAATTCTATGCGGGTCTGCGCTTAGCTTTATGGAGAAGAAGGTGTTGAGCGAAAAGAGTCCGTTGTTTGGGAGGCGCAATTCTCAAATTAAATTGGAGGCGTTTAACTATTTGGACGCAGCAAAATTTGTTCCAAATTATTCGAACGAAGATAAGGCAATCTGTTATGGAATTACTGGCGGTGTTGCGAAGTATCTTTCTATGATTGATTCCAATAAAAGCATTGATGAAAACATCGTCAGGCTCTTTTTTAGGACAGATGGATATTTATATGATGAGACAAGAAATCTTTTGACGCAGGAATTTTCAGATATATCATTAGTAAATAATATTATTGAGCAGATCGCATCCGGCGAAAATGCACTTAATATTATTGCGGCAAAGATAGGAGAAAAAGTTCAAACGGTATTGTATTCGTTAGAAAAATTAAGGAATGTGGGGGTGATTGAGAAGAAAAAATGCATCACGGATGAAAAAAATAAAAAGAAGACGCAGTATGTTTTGAAAGATTATATGTTCAAGTTTTGGTATGAGTTTATTCCGAAAGCTACCAGTGTTATTGAGATGGGGCAGGGAGAGATTTATTACACCAAAGTTGTTAAGCCGGTACTGCACTCTTTTATGGGATCAATTTTTGAAGAAATGTGCAGATATTATACGTTGATGAAAGGAATAACCGGTGAATATGGGTGCTTTATTACTTCTGTTGGTACGTGGTGGGGTGTAGAAAATATCACAGAGAAAGATGGAGAAGTGCGGGTTCAATCTGCAGATATTGACGTTGTTGCTTTATCTGAAGTTGACAAAAAGGCAGTCGTTGGCGAATGTAAATTCAAGAATGAAAAGATCGACAAAGGTATATATGACACGCTGATTAAAAGGAGTAAACTTATTTCTGCAAAATATAAAGTTTCAAAGTATATATTCTTTTCGTTGTCCGGATATACGGACTGGTATGACTCGTTAGCCGATGAAGATGTTTTATTGCTTACATTGGATTCGCTGTATGAGTAAAAAACAGGAATACGGTAGGACAATGGGAAAGGAGGAGTATCATGAAACAAAAGGCAGCCAGAAATAAAACAATAGATTTCTCTTTAGAGGAAGGCCATGAGTATTTGGAACGATGCATTTTGGCAGAAAACGGCGATCAGCTTAAAACTGCATTGCAGGACGGCAGTACTATGACTCCGGATGCGCTTTATGATCAATATATTATTGGAGATACATTTCAGGTAATGAAAGAATTGCCGCCAAATTTTGTGGATCTGCTGATCGTGGATCCGCCCTATAATTTGGCAAAAGATTATCATGGCAATAAATTTAATGCGGTTGGCAGAGAAGAATATCGGGAATATACCATAAAATGGGTGCGGGAGGTTCTTCCTTTGCTCAAAAAGACAGCGTCTATTTATGTGTGTTGTGATTGGAGATCGAGTTTGATCATAGGTGACGTGCTTCAGGAATATTTTTTGGTGCAGAATCGGATCACGTGGCAGCGCGAAAAAGGACGCGGCGCGAAATCCAATTGGAAAAACGGGATGGAAGATATTTGGTTTGCGACGATGAGCAAAGATTATACGTTTCATTTGGATGAGGTGAAAGTGCGTAAACGGGTTCTGGCTCCGTATCGGGTAGATGGAAATCCTAAGGATTGGGAGGAAACGGATGAGGGGCGTTTTCGAAATACCTGTCCGTCAAATTTTTGGGATGATATATCGATTCCATACTGGTCTATGCCGGAGAACACGGCACATCCGACCCAAAAACCGGAAAAATTGCTGGCAAAGCTGCTGTTAGCAAGCAGCAGCAAAGGCGATGTTGTTTTGGATCCTTTTGCGGGATCAGGCACAACGGCTGTCGTGGCAAAGAAACTTGGGCGAAAGTTTGTTGCAATTGAACAGAATCCGTTGTATGGGGCATGGGCGCAGAAACGGCTGGAAATGGCTGAGACAGATGCATCGATTCAAGGCTATGAAGACGGTGTTTTTTGGGAGCGTAACGCCAGAAGATAAAAATAGGGGCAGGAAATATCCTTGCCCCTTATCTTATAAAATTCAACGGTTATTTTTCAGATTGCATTAACCGAAATATCTCTCAAGCAATCCCTTAAGAGCCTTGCCATGTCTAGCCTCGTCACGAGCCATTTCGTGAACGGTATCATGGATCGCATCCAAGTTATTTTTCTTAGCGCAAGTAGCAAGATCAACTTTACCTGCTGTTGCACCGAACTCGCAATCAACTCTCCAAGCGAGATTCTTCTTGGTGGAAGCTGTCATGTTGCTTTCCAGATCGGATCCTAACATCTCTGCAAATTTAGCTGCGTGCTCAGCCTCTTCGTAAGCTGCCTTTTCCCAATAAAGTCCGATTTCCGGATAGCCCTCGCGATGTGCGATGCGTGCCATGCAAAGATACATACCAACCTCGGAGCACTCACCATCGAAGTTTGCTTTCAACTGATCGAAGATGAATTTCTTGTCTTCATCGCTGATATCAGGATTATTCTTAACGGTTTTGTCATAGATTCCGAACTCATGCTCTGCAGCAAGTGTAAGCTCGCCCTCTACTTTCTTGAACTTGTCTGCGCCAACGTGGCAAACCGGACACTCTTCCGGAGCCTGATCTCCCTCATAAATATAACCACATACTGTACAAACCCATTTTGCCATAATTGTAATCTCCTTTTCTTTGTAATTGCTGTTTAAGATATCCAAAGGTTTCGCTTGCTATGCATTCCTTTGTCATCTCAAGTTATTTGTTGTTAAATACTATCTAAGAATTTCTTAAATAGTAATGATTATCGTTTACAAGACTCATTATATCATCTGATCTGATAATGTCAACAGTTTTTTGAAAAAAATTATCAAAAACTTTTCTGCACCATGTTTTACGGCATTTTAGCCTGTGCGCAGTCTGGGCAAAGCCCGGTAAAATAAATCGTATGTCCCTCGATGATGCCGTCAAATCCTGCATTGGCAATCACGTCAATGTGATTGATGCCGTCCATTTCCAGGTCTAAAACATGGTGGCACTTGCGGCAGAAGAAATGGTTGTGAGGCATAACATTGCCGTCGAAGTGGTCGTTGCCATCTCCCATGTCTAAGCGAAGTGCTTCGCCGTGATCTACGAGAAAATTCAGATTGCGATAAACGGTTCCAAGACTGATGTTTGGAAAGTCGCTCTGCAACTGCTCGTAGACGGCTTCTGCGGTAGGGTGTGATGTTGTTGAGAGCAGATATGCTTTGATAGCATCTCGCTGTTTGCTATGCCGAACACGTTGCATAAGCACACCTCCTTAAATAGTAATCATTATTGATATTATAAAAATAATATTAGAAAAAGTCAATACAAAATCGGTTTTAGACTTGGCAAAACATCAAAAATACAGATATAATAGAAAAGTGTGTGCAAATGAAAGAAGCATAATACCAAAGGTTTGAAAGTACGGGGGGTGTCCGGCTGTAACATTCCGGACCGGGAGAATATGGAGGATGAGAATGAATTCGATATCACGACAAATGGCGATGGTGAAATTTTACGTTCGCCGAATATATCATAATCTAAAAGTATTTGCCAAATGGGCTGTATTTTCGTCAATCACAGGATTGGTCGTCGGTGCATTCAGCACATTGTTTGCGGAATGTTTGAAATTGGTGACGCAGTTTCGGACAGCAAACCCATGGATGATCCTGC
>OJME01003050.1_pt1 | contig 10198 bp, 9 predicted proteins | sample 1597151 | NCBI WGS metagenome assembly OJME01 (sample SAMEA2452118, study PRJEB22498) | human gut metagenome | biome: human feces; feature: human gut; material: feces | place: Australia | collected 2012
CCCAGTTATGTTCATGGGAAGGCGTATCAGGTGTCGATGGCTTTGTCTCAGGTTCGCTAGGAGTTGTATTTCCACCATTATCTGAAGAACTGCTGCCATTATTACCGCTGTTATTGCTGCCATTATTGTTATCAGAAGAGCCTGAACCGCTGCCGCCATTATTAGAACCTGAGTTATTATTGCTGTTATTGTCGGCCACATCTGTTGATGGTTTAGTAGGAATAACTTCATCAGCCTTAGGAATTTTATCGTCCTTAGCTGCTTCCGTGATCTCATTTGACACAGTTTCGTCAGTAATAGTTATTGTTCCGCCTGCACTCTCTTCATAGTTATCAGCCTTAATCTCAGTTCTGTTGCCATCACGATCCTGAATGATAACAACCTTTTCTCCGTCCTCATTTGTCTCAACGATTCCAGCGACTTCTACAGTATTACCTTCAGCGTCTTTAACCGCGATTGTTACCTGCTCTTCCTTTGTCTTTTTAGTATCTTTGGTTTCCTGCTCCGTTACAGCCTTTGTGGTGTTTTCAGTTGAAACAGGCTTCTTCTTGCCGCACCCTGCAGATGCGAAAATCAAGCAGCATGATAAAAATACTGCTGCCCCTTTTAATAAATTTCTTTTAATCATAGTGCTTCCTCATTAATGTATATTAGGATATTTACATATCTTTGTTGAACTATCATTTATCAATAAAAATATTGTCGTAAATGATAAATTTTAATTTTTTTTAGTAAACCAATTGACTTAAAATTCATTATGCATGAAAATTTAATTGTAAGCTTACGACCCAATGCTATTTAGGTCTTTAAACATCGATGTTGATTTTTATCAAAGGAGCTTAAAACATTTGAATGAATTAAATCTTCAAGAAATCGACATTATTTCTAGCCAACTAGAAACTAACACACATTATTATACTGTAAAACCATCAGAATACAATACTAATTGTGCTTTTTGTGGCTCAACTAATATTGTAAAGTATGGTAAAACTATGCGTAAGTTATTAGACTTACCGGTTCGCGATGAAAAAATAATAATTAATGTTATTGTTCCAAGATACAGATGCAATTGTTGTAATCAGACCTTTTCTCATACATTTCAATTCGTTGACAAACATGCCAAAGTAACTAATAGACTAAGAGAAAAGATTGAAAAATTATTCCTGTATCGTAGTCTGTCTGACATATCGCAGGAATATAACATTTCTGTATCTACAATTGAGAAAATTGTAATGAAATATATTTGCAAACAAGATGCCAACAGGCACATAATTTTAACTGAATTATTGGGAATCGACGAAGCTCATATTAATAAGAACGCTTATGGGTTATTTGTTGATATAAAAAGACATAAGCCTATAGAGTTATTAAAGAATAATACTTATAATGAAATGAGTAGATTTCTGAAAAGTGTTGATTATTCCAACGTCAAAGTAGTAGTAATTGATATGACGCCAAAATATAAGAGACTTATTAAAACAATAATACCTGATGCACATATTGTTATTGATAAATTCCATATTCAGCAGGATATCCAGAAGGCTTTCAGGAAAGAATTAGCACAATATGACAATGTCATACTTTATGAAATCAGGACACTACTATTATATAAAAGAGAATCTCTATCTTATGAACAACAGCAATTATTAAATGAATACATATCAAGATATCCACAAGTTAGTTTCATTTATGAAATTAAGGAATTGCTAATCAACATTTATAATACAACTGATAAGGATTCTGCTAAACAGATTATTGATAAAGCCTCTGCGTTAATAACAGCTGATTATATCTTTTTTTATCATTTATTGAAAAAGATTCTCTATTGGAAGCAGGAAATATTAAATTATCACGACTATCAATATACCAACGCGGTTACAGAGGGTATTAATAAAAGAATTGTCCAATTCAATTATATTGGTAATGGCTATTCATTTCCAATACTACGAGCAAAACTGTTATATTCCTACTGATAATCCGCTTGTTATGGGGGTTGAAGCAGATGGACGAGCTTCTTAATTCCAGTAAGCTCGTCAACCTTACGCTGTCTTTCGCTCACCTTCAACCTTCATTTTGTTTATTTTCCGCCAGTCTCATAACTTCCTTCCATGCTGGCGAGAACAGATAATAACCTATCATTGCAAACATTCCAAAGCTGAAAGAAATTGGGAAGCACAACATTACCCATGTTCCATCAAAGTATCTGTTAATAATATAGGCACTTGGAATTCTGACTGCCCAAAGCATAAGGATGTTGACAATTGTAGTATAACGCACCTTTCCTGTTCCGTTTACAATGGATATTATACAGTTAAAGATAGCATAAAACCACTGTGAAAGCAGCATGACAACAACATGTCTGCTAGCATACATCAATACCATTTCATCTGACGAGAAGAAACGGATTATAGGTTTATGTATCATTATAAAAAGCAATCCAAAACTTAATGTAATCAGACCTGAACACAATGGAATTCTCCAGTGTCCCTCTTTAATTCTTGAATATTTCTTAGCACCATAATTCTGTCCTGAAAATGTAGTGGCCGCCGAAGATAATCCGGTAATTGCTATGTTAGCGCATCCTGTAATTCTTCCTGCTACTGCACCTCCGGCCATAAATATAGCACCCTGTGAGTTATTAAAGGTCTGTAATGCAACATGTCCTAATGAATAAAGTGAATTGTTAAGTCCAACAGGTAAGCCAATAGCCAGAATATCCTTCAACATTGTTCCAGAGAATCTTCTCGGCAAAAATGTAAACTGTATCTCCGGAAACTTCTTTCTTATGTAAACAATACTTACAATCCATGATATAAACATGGCAATACTTGTAGAAAGTGCTGCTCCGGCTACATCCATTCCAAACACTGCAACAAACAATAAATCAAATACTATATTAGAAACACATGACACAACCAGAAACCATAGCGAAGCCTTGCTGTCTCCAAGTCCTCTTAAAATTCCGGCGTTCATATTATAACCCAGATTACCAAGTGTGCCTAAGAATACAACCCTTGTATAGATTAATGCAGCATTCCACACATCCTGCGGCACTTTCATGAATTCCAGAATATACGGTGCTGCAAACCAACCAAGAATTCCAATCGGAATACCTATAATATATATAAATGTTATTGAAGTTCCACATACTGAAACAACCTTTCCCGATTCCCTGGCCCCGGTATATTGTGAAATAAGAATAGACACACCTGTTCCTATTCCTAAAAAAATACATAATAATACTTCAACTGGCTGTGAACTAGTTCCAACTGCTGCCAAAGATGTATCTCCACAGTATTTACCTATTACAAGTGCATCAACCGTAGTATATAACTGCTGCAAAACATTTCCAATAATAATCGGTATTGCAAACAGTATAATATTTTTCATTATATGACCTGTGGTCATATCAATCTTTCCTTTTTGTGAACCTGCCATAATAATCTCCATTCCTGAGCAACTTTTGTTACGATGTGACGAAGAAAAATTTGCACATGCAATTTTCTTCTGCCATCAATGGCTATTTGTTCTGCTCATAAACAAATAGCCGTGTGAAAAATAAGCTTGATAGCTTATTTTTCACACTATACTCCTATCATAGAATAATCTGTCTGTATCTGTTATTTATAATAATACTGTAATTGAATTATATTTTCTAGCGATTTATGGCACAGAGTACAGAAAAAGTATCTAATTAATATTTATAAAAAGTAAATGGAATTTTCTTTACAATAATCAGAATTAAGGTAATAAACACTTTCTGGGGCAACGCCATTCTCCTCATATAATGCATTTGTTTGTTACATCAGATAATAATATATAAACATAATTAAACAAAAATATATCCGGCACCCCTTTTTATAGGATACCGGATACAATTCTATTAATTCTTTGATACTTATTTTCGTGATGTCCATATTCATCAAATATACTTGCAGCATTCATAACCGACATAAGATGCTCATGAACCATATGTGCCTTTACAGGTGCCTGTTCAAGCAGATTCCCGTGATTTACCCCCTCCTGTTCACCATTAAGAAGATAAACAGCTGCATTTCTGTTTTTTACATTATTATTAACTACATAGTCTGCAAAACCTGGATACCAGAATGAACCGCAGACTGAAAATATAGCCGAAAATGTTTCATCAAAATACAGACTGTATATAGCAGCAAGACCGCCCAATGAATACCCTCCATATACCATTGATTCTGCATATACATTATAATGCCTGCGGATGTATGGAACTATTTCCCCAACAAGCTGGTTGTGATATTCCCTGCACTCACCACCAAAGTCTAAAGCCCCTTCTCTTATCGCTTTATATGGCCATGGTGTATATGCAGCCAGCCTGTTTTTTGGAATAAGTCCAACGTATATCTGATTATCAGGCTGTTCAATATTATTTACTATTTCTCCATCATTTATAAATATTACTTTATATTTTCTGCCGCATAAATAATTGTCCGGGAGCCGCACAATCGTTTTAATACCTGATATTTCAATATATTCTATCATATTTAATTCACTTCTCTTATTCACCTATTATTTAACACTATCTGCAATCTTTGATAATGCATCGAATACAGCCGGTCCATAATCCATAAATTCATCATATCCTATTGTAACTATTTTCTTATTCTTTATAGCTGCAACATCAGATACTGCATCAGATGAAAGCAATTTATTAACTGCATCTGCATCATTCTTTGCATTACGGTCACTTGTTACATATACTATAAGCTCAGGATTCATTGTTACAAGTGTCTCTAATGAGAGACCCGATGTACCTGTTGAAACATTTGTATATCCTAACTTATTCAACATATTCTCCTGTAAAGATGATTTATATGTGCCAAATGTATTTCCATCAAATGCGCACATTACAAGTGCATTTTTCTTGTCTGTTCCTGTATTTCCTACTGATGTCAGGACTGAATCATATTTCTTCTGAAGTTCATCTGCATATGAGTCTGCCTTGTCCTGAACATTAAATATAACCCCAAGATTCCTAACATCCTTTATAACGCTTTCAATCTTAGTTTCTCCCTTGGTTACACTTGCAGCCTGTGCATAAACTTCAACACCATTCGCATTCCATTCCGTATATTCACCCAGAGATTTATCAGAAAACATAGCCGCTCTTCCCACAATTATATCCGGCAGCGCAGATAAGACTATTTCTTTAGATATAGTTTTCTTATCACCCAGCTTATTTATATTGGCAACACTGTCCTTATATATTGAGGTAACTTCATTGTCTGGATTCATCATTCCGACTATTTTATCACCCAGCCCAAGTTCAATAAGTGTTTCTGTTGCTGATAAATTATTCGTTACAATTCTTTCCGGTGCTTTCTCAAATGTCTGCTCAACTTCATTACCAGATGCATCATATGTTGTTATTGTTACAGGATACTGCGTCTGCTTCGATTCAGCCTGTAACTGTGAACTGCTGTTACTATCATTGGAACCTGTATTCCTACAACCGGTAAATAATGCTGCTGATGTAACTGTTATTGCTAAAACTGTTATTAGTGATTTGAATTTTCTCATTGCTTCAAGTCTCCTTTATTATACATTTATATTTTATATCATGTGTATCGAATTAATATCTGATTGCTGCCACGATTGATAACTTCACATTCTACATCATATATTTCTCTCATATTATCTTTTGTAATAACCTCTTCCGGTTTTCCTTTATATCTTATTCTCCCATCCTTTATAAGATATATATAATCTGAAAATCTACATGCCAGCTGTATATCATGCAAAACTGCCAGAACATTTACATTTAAATTTTTTACAATTTTTAATATTTCAAGCTGATATTTAATATCCAGATGATTAGTCGGTTCATCAAGCAGCAAAAGCGTAGGCTGCTGTGTAATTGCCCTTGCCAGTACCACTCTTTGTTTTTCACCGCCTGACAATGACAAATATGAACAATTTCTTTTTTCATACATACCAACGCTTTTTAATGCATTATATGCAATCTCATAATCTTCTTTTTTCTCCTGTTCCATCATCTTTAGATGAGGGGTACGACCAAGCATAACAACATCAAGCACAGAACAGTCAAAATTAAGATTATTGAACTGTGCAACAACTGCCATATTCTGTGCACTTTTTCTTATGCTTATATTATCCAGAGGTTTTCCATCCAGATATATCGTTCCAAGATCTGGTTTTGTTATTCTGTAAACCGTCTTTAAAAATGTGGTTTTACCACAACCATTTGGTCCTAGTATTGTATGAAACTCATTATTACTAACACCAAGCGATATACCATTTAATATTCTGCTGCCCTCTATACTGTACTGTATATTATCACATCTAAGTTCCATAACTACTCCCTGCCATAATTCTTCTTAGTTACAATGTATATAAAAAATGGGGCACCAACCAGAGCTGTAAATATTCCTATAGGAAGCTCTGCATTCTTAACCAGTATTCTTGCAAGAACATCAGCCCATATAAGAAATATCGCTCCAAGAAGTATCACCACCGGCACTAATCTCTTATGATTCGTTCCAGCAAATGCCCTTGATATATGTGGTATTATAAGTCCTACAAAACCAATTATTCCACAGCTTGAAACAAGCACACCTGTTACTACTGCTATTAATGTCATATAAACTTTCCTGTACAGACTTAAATTTATTCCAAGTGTAACTGCCGTTTCATCACCTAACATCATCGTATTAAGTATACGATACTGCGTACAGAAAAATAATGTAACAGCTATTACAACAACTGCAGGAAGTATAATGCTTTTCCAGCCTGCATTAGCAAGTGAACCCATGGTCCAGAATTTGATTGTCATTATGCTGTCAGCATTGGCTCCAACTGAGATAATAAAGTTAGAAAATGCTGTAAACAATGCATTAACAACAGTTCCTGCAAGAATAAGCCTTGTCGTCGTCATTTTTCCATGTCCGGAAGCAATTCCAAGAACCATAACTGTTGCTATAACTGCTCCCACAAATGCACCACCGGAAACAAATGCTCCCAGTCCCATAACTATAAGCAGGGTTGCACCAAATGTAGCACCTGATGACACACCAAGAATATATGGCTCAGATATTGGATTATTAACTGTTGCCTGCATCACACATCCACATAATGCAAGTCCGGCACCGGTCAACAAGCCAAGAAGAACTCTTGGCAATCTCATATTCCATACTATTGCAATCATTGCTTTGCTGGACGAATTGTATATTTCATCATTATGTATAAGCTTTCCAAAAATAATTTTATATGTGTCTGATACTTTTATATTCACCTGTCCAAGTGAGACCGCCGTAATAACTGTAATCACAAGCGCTGCCATCAGGAAAATTATTACAGCCACATATAATGTTTTAGATTTGGAGATATCATTTACTTTTTCCAACCTCTTGTCCTCCAAGACTAATTGTAGTCAGTTTCATCTAACTTTAATGGATTTAAACATACCTTTCTAATTTTGTCAATGGAAATTTTTCCTAATAATTCTAATTGCCTAATAATTCTAATCTAATAATTCCAATATAAAATTTTTTCTAATAATTCCACTAAATAAAATAAGAGCAGGTACTAAAAGGTTTTCGTTGCCTTAGTACTTGCTCTGTTTCTTTGTATCAAAGTTATTATATTATATATAGTTTAAAGTTGGTGATTTATAAGATGTAATCTATAAACTGGAAGTCATCGAACTACTTCAATTTTTCATTTTCACAACTACATTTCCAGCGTGTTCTACATCACCTGCTGTCCGAATTGCCTGTTCCAGCTTATCCAATGGAAACTCATGAGTGATGATACTCTCTAACTCCCATTTTCCACTTGCCATGATTTTTTGTACATCCCATACATCCTCTGGCATATAGCCGCCAGAACCAATAATGCTCTGTTGTGCATAGGTCATGTAAAGCAGGTCGATATTGCGAGGTTTATTGTTTACTGCGACAGAGACAAATCGGCTCTCAATTTTTCCGAGATGTAGAAAATTATCTAATATGTTTTCTGCACCAGCGGCATCCAGCCAGCAGTCAATGTCGGCAGTCGCACCATTTAAAGACATGGCAATACCGAAATATTCTTTGGATCTTTTATTGAAATCTTCTGTTGCAGGATTACAAATCTCAAAGCCCAGCTTTTTCGCCAGATTTAACCGAAAATCGGAAAAATCGCAAACCATGACCTTCTTCATCCCAAAGTATTTAAATGCAACCGCAGCAGCAATGCCGACGGTTCCACTTCCAAAAACTACCGCATTTTGCCCTGAGACATATTTTCCCTCTCCCCAGGGAATCATACCTCTTCGGGCAGCACGGCAGCCAACAGTAAAAGGTTCTATCAGACTTGCAAGCTTGTCGGAGATACGCTCATCAACAGTATAAAGCGAATAATTGCGTCTGGCATTCGGAATAAGAATATATTCTGAAAATCCACCAATGGTCCCGGCTCGTTTTGTATCATCTTTCGCATAACGAGGATACGGATATATCCGTTCTCCCACGGTAAAATCGGTGACATTCTTTCCGACTTTAACCACACGGGATATTGTCTCATGTCCAAACTCACCGCCAACTGTAACTTTATGCCCTGTATTCGGACCGTGTGAAAACACTGCAACGTCTGTACCACAAACGCTGGAATAGAGATTTTGTATCAGCACATCATCTTTTCCAACCTCTGGTAACGGCAATTCTCGAATTTCTATGTGTTCTTTTCCTAAATAAATACCTGCTTTCATTTTTCCTCCCTGCGTCGTTTTACACACTGCTGAATCATCTTTATGATATATTCAATGGAATCATCACAATCCGTTCTCAGCCATTCCGAAATAATCGCCATAATCCCATGAATGTAAAATGCCATGATATAATGCCTGTCCTTTTTCGGTACTCCATACCGTTCCAGTATCGGTATAAATACATGGCAAAACATTTGTTCATAGCTTCTATCCATTCCTAATATAACGTAGTGTTCCATTGCAGTGCGAAATAATCGTTGGTGCTCTTTGATATAATTAAGATATGGTGTCAGATACTCTGGTGTAACAAGATATATTTCATCCAATGGGCACTCTTTCATTTTTGTGACAAATGTTTCTGTATCCCTGTTCATATAAGTCAGAAATTGTTCATTCATATACTGGGCACTTTCCGAGAGCAAGTCTGCCATAGTTTCATAATGTAGATAAAAGGTGGATCGGTTGACACCTGCCGTTTCACACAATTCTTTTACTGTAATATAAGCAAAATCCTTTTTCTCCAGAAGTCTCAAAAATGCTTCATCCATTCTCACAGCAGTTGCAAAATACTTACTTTCCGATTTATTCAATACTTTCCACCTTCTTTTGCGATTTTTTACTATGCAGCAACATGGTAATTGCAATCACTATAACAATACCATAGACAAATCCACCTGTAATCGTGTTCATCATTTTTCTATACGCTTCTCAATTTTCAGAAAAACGTGAGATCATTGCCGTCTGCAATCCAAGAATTGACATCATGGCTGCTATAAAATTCAGCACCTTTGCCGCAGACAAAATAGGACTGCATAATTTACGGAATTTCACAAGGTTCAGAACAGATATTACCATCGTATAAAATGTATAAAACGCCGACATACAAAGTAAAATCCATCTGTTCGGCTGCAACACCTTCTTAAAAATCATCTTTGTCCGTTCCACAGCTTATTTCTCGCTGATTTCTTTTGCCAGTTCCATGATTTCAAAAGCATACTTTTGTTTTCCTTTTGCCAGCATTTTCCTGTAAACAGGATAGTTAGTTCCCATTCCCATTAACCCGATAATTCCAATAATCACACCAAGCACAAACATTGTACTCGTTCCATTGCCAATTACATTCATAGAAAAACACATCCCTATACCCGTCACCAAAGCAGCGATAATTCCAAATGTATAGGCAAAAATGATAGCTGGAAGTTTTGCTTTCGTATCCAGTTTGCGAAGTGCGACAACCTTTGAGGTGTCTTTTGGTGCATATTCGTTAGCGAGCTGTTCTGCATAAATTTTATCTGTATTCATGGCTCATTGCCTCCTTTATTTGATGACTCTATGATATTATCAACGGGAGGAAAATTGAACAACACAAAGAGGATTTTGTGTTGAATTCAAAAACTCACAAATTCCGATTTGTTTTACCCATTTTAACATAAAACTCACCCAAGTTAAAACTCC
>OJME01003052.1_pt1 | contig 10196 bp, 6 predicted proteins | sample 1597151 | NCBI WGS metagenome assembly OJME01 (sample SAMEA2452118, study PRJEB22498) | human gut metagenome | biome: human feces; feature: human gut; material: feces | place: Australia | collected 2012
CATGGGGTAAACCCCTGGTCGAATTTGGGCTAACTGGTGCTGGAGATGCATCTCCTTCCAGTTTCAAAACAATGCCCACAGCCGAAGAAAATACAGTTCTTCTTACAACTGTAAAAGGAAGTGCGCAAGAATTGTACGGAGAAGGGCATGAACTGGTAGCTCGAAAAATGCAAAAGTCTTATAAGCAGCTTGCTATGAGTGTGTTTATTCCTTCTGGCACAGAGGATCCTATTCCGGAAGAGGACGGAGTTGTAAAAGATGAATATGCAGTACGCCTTACTCCTGAAGATGATACGCTGGATGGATTCATCATGCGTAAATGCTCTGTTGAGGTTGAAGAAGAATGGTCGTCCGCAAAGGGTAAAATGCTAAAATACATCTTTAGCTCATTGAAGCCCAAGACGGGTAAAATGATTGAGAAGTATAAAAAAGCAGAATCATTATCTGTAGGTTAATTGAACTATGAACAAGGGAAAAGACAACATAGAAGGGCTTGTGTCTGATACGATCTTACAAAAGCCGTATTCTATACAGATAGGACAAGAAACATACGAGGTTGCACCTCCTTCTATTGCTACTCTTATCCTTGCCTCTGAACTTATTTCTCAGCTTCCTAAAGTAGAGTTAGATAAAAGCCTGGTTACATTTGAATCGCTCCGTATTGCGAAAGATTGTAAGGTTTTAGGCGATATTGTAGCTACTCTCATTTTAGGAGCTGAGAATATAACTACAGAAGCAACCGTAGTTCAAAAGTCTTTATTCGGTTTGGTACGCACACGCAAAAAGGTTACGATTGATAACAGGGCTGTTTTATCCGATAAGATCTTGAAACAAATTTCACCAAGTAAAGTGAACGCTCTTACCCTTAAAATCATAAACAGGATGGAGATAGGAGATTTTTTCGGGCTTACCGCTTCCCTGATAGAGATAAACCTTCTCAAACCGACAAAAGCAGGAGAAGCGGATCCGAAGGAAACGATAGCATCTGGGCGGTAGTAGCAGGAATGGCAAAGGCTTATAATCTGACTTTTGATTATATCCTATACAAAATGAGTTTTGCGAATGTTCGTCTGTATAATGCGGTTCTGCCTTCTTTCTCAGCAAAAAAGGATGGTAAAAAAGATACTGGCATTATTCTAAATGGTGATGATCCCAATAATCAGGATGCAGTAAATAACGCAATATTTGACGTAAACGAAGATGAATAACAACGAAGGTACAACATGGTGGGCTTTAGGATTGGATAACGCCAAATTTGAAAGCGATGTGGCGAAATCTAACTCTCTTTTCCGAAGCATAGGCAACACAGCCGAAAAGGAAGGTAGCAGGATAGACAATATTTTCCGTAAAATAACGGTTGCTGCAACTGGATTTTTCACGGCTCAACAAGCGTTGGGATATGCTCAGAAGATAGCTCAGGTAAGAGGCGAATACCAACAGTTAGAAGTTGCCTTCAATACCATGTTGGGCAGTAAGGCTAAAGCTGATGCTTTAATGACACAGCTTGTTAATACTGCTGCTAAAACTCCGTTTGATCTCGTTGGTGTGTCAAGTAGCGCAAAACAATTACTTGCTTATGGTATAGCTGCTGACAAAGTGAATGACACTTTGGTACGGTTAGGAAATATCGCTGCTGGCTTATCTATTCCATTACAAGATATAGCCTGGTTATACGGTACAACCATGACACAAGGCAGATTATACGCTGAGGATCTTAACCAATTTACGGGTAGAGGTATTCCGATGATTCGTGAATTGGCTAAAGAGTTGGGTGTAGCTGAAAATGAAGTTAAGGCTTTGGTTTCCGAAGGAAAGGTAGGATTCCCCGAAGTTCAGAAGGTTATAGAAAACCTTACAAATTCTGGCGGTATGTTCTACAACCTGATGGAAGAGCAAAGTAAGACTATTACGGGTAAGATCTCCAACATGAGCGATGCTATTTCTGTAATGCTTAACGAAGTAGGGAAAGCTAACGAGGGAACAATCAATTCAATACTGGAAACTGGTATCTCCGCTATAGAGAACTACGAGGCTATCGGTGAAACTATACAAGAATTGATTGTTACTTATGGCTTGTACAAAGCTGCTGTAATTTCGGTTGCTGCTACAAAAAATGCCGTTACTACCATTAAAGCCACTGGAGAAGCTGAGGAACTAAGCAAATTGCTTACTGTAGAGCAGCAAGCAGCCATTTCAAAACAAAATCTAACCAAAGGCACGTTAGAGTATGCAACTGCCGTAAAAGCTGAAATGGCAGCAAATATAGAGGCTCAAACCGCAGCTTTAGCCAAAGCTCGTACAGAGGTTTCAGCAGCCAGCCAAGCCGTAGCAGCCAAGAAAGCCGAATACCTTGCTGCTAAAGAGTTGGAGAAGCAAAGATTAGCAGAACTTATGTCTATCGGTGCTACTGGCTCCGCAAAACAAGTAGAAGCAGCAGAAAGAAAATTAGTCGCAGCCGAAACTGCCAGAGAAACAGCAGCCTTACAATACCAAGCAGCCACACGTGATTTTAGCACTAAGAAAGTAGCGGTAGAAACGGCTGCTAAAACATTGAATACCACTCAGACAGCAGCCAACACAGCAGCACAAGCAGCCAATGTAACTACAACAAACTTGTTGGCAACTGCAAAGCTCAGGCTTACGGCTGTAGCTACCAGGTTGAAAGCCGTTATGCTGGCAAATCCTTATACTTTGGCAGCAGCAGCCATAGCAGCTCTCGGTTATGGTATTTATAAACTTATCACTTATCAGACTGACGCAGAAAAGGCGCAAGAAAAGCTAAATAACGCCATATCTGAGAGTGAAAAGGTTATTGGAGCTGAAAGATTGCAAATTGATGCGATGTTTGCACGTTTGAAAGCAGCCAAAGAAGGTACGGATGAATACCGTTCCGCAAAGGAAGCCATAATGAGCAAATACGGTGAGTATTTGAAGAGGCTGGGGGATGAAAAGAACGCTTTGGATGATCTGGCTAAGGCTTATCGTATCATTACGCAAGAAGCCGAAAAATCAGCTCGTGCAAGAGCTATGGATAAAGCGGTTAATGAGGCTTCTAATGACTACATGGATAAGGAGGTAGAAGCCAAAGAAAATGTAGAAGAATTACTAAAAGATAAGTTCAAGGGAAAGAAGGATAAAGACGGTATCGACCTTGCGGAAACTTATTACTGGAAGATTAAGCCAGTGTTGGAAGGCAAGGGGGAAATTACCAAAGAAATCCAGGATATTATAAAGCAGTTTGACGAAACCAAATACTTGCCTGGCGATCCCATGACTGGTATAGGTGCGCAAACCTACATAGCTAATGACTTGCAAGATGAAATAACCAAAGTATTCAAAGCTCGTGGCATTTATAATAATATCATAAAAGAGGCTCAAAAACGCTTCGGGGAGAATCCTAACCAAAATCAGAAAACGAGTAATCAAGAAGAGGTATTTTATACCAAAGGTAAATCCATTTCTGAGATAGAAGCAGCCATTACTAAAGGTCAAGAAAAACTGGAGGCTTTCAAAAAGGCTCTCAAAGAGAACAACGGCTTAATGTCTGATGGCAAAGTAGTAACCGATGCTGTTGTAAAAGGGCAGGAAAGCTATATAGCTAAATTAAAGGCTACCGTTCTTGAACGTGAAAACGAGCTGCAAATTATTAGCCAAGTAGAGAACCGTATTTCTAAACTGAAACAGGAGCAGAAAGAAACCGTTAAGGGTAGTGCTGAATACAACGACTATCAAAGACGTATAGATTCACTGAGTAAAAAGTTACCAGATAGAAAAACGTCCTCTTCTCAAAAGGATTATTCCGATGAGATAAAACGTAATGCACAAGAGCAGATCCGTATTAAAAAGGATATGGAATTTGCTGTAAGGCAAGCTGAGATCAACACCTATAAGGAAGGACTTTCTAAAACATTGAAACAAAACCAGCTCAACTATGAGCAGGAAATGGAGCAGATCAAACGTCAAAAGGAGGATAAGCTAACCAAAATTCAAGAGTGGGAAAAAACTATATGGGAATCTCAGGGCAAAAAAGGTACGTTTAAGCCAACTACCACCCAATTATCAGAGCAGGATGAGCAACAATTTAAAGCTCTTGAAAATGCTGCTGGAAAGAAATTGTCTACTGGCAATCAGACTGCAATAGAAGAAATGCTAAAGCAGTATCAGACCTATGCGGAAAAGCGCAAGGAGATAGAGGAAAATTTTCAGCAAGATATTGACGAAATGCGAGCTGTTAATGAGAAAGATAAGAAAGCCGGAAGGCAAGTTACTTTCTCCGAAGGAAATATCGCTCAGGCTGAAAGTGATAAACAAGATGCTTTGGACGCTTTAGATCAAGAGACAGCTACTCGTGAAGCGACTTTTAATGTATGGGTAGAACAAATATCCTCTATGGGGTTAAGACAGCTAAAGGAGGCTTTACAAACAGCCCAAGACACGCTGAAAAAAGAAGGTGGCAAGCTGGATGATAAAGAAAAAGCTACTCTTCGTGCGCAAATTAAAACCCTGGAGGAAAATGTAGAGGTTGCTGAGGCAAAAGACGCAAGCATTTCACCTGCTGAAAAAAACAAAAAGAAGTGGAGCGATACCCTAAAGGTGATGAATGAGGTAGATAATACTGTTAATAATATCATTTCAGGCTTTGACGGGATGGATGATGCAACCAAAGCTGCTTTGTCTGCTGCTACCAATATCGCAGGAGGTATAATTTCTATGATAACGGGTATTCAAGCGTTGGCGGTTACTGGTGCAAAAGCTATCAAAGGAGTAGAAAGAGCTTCGGTTATCCTTTCCATAGTCGGTACAGCCGTTTCCCTTATCACTTCATTGTTTGGGTTGTCCTCTAAGGCTGAAAAGGAACACCAAGAGGCACTTAAAGAAGTAGCCAAGAACAAACTGGAAATGCAACGCCAGTACAACTTATTGCTCATGGAGCAAAATTTACTTTTGGAGGAAGCAACATCTATTTTTGGTACAGATCAAATAGAAAAAGCTATCAATGCAATAGAGGTATATCGTGATGCGATAGCTGAATATAAAGAAGTCCTAAAGGGGGATAAACCAACTTATCAGTTTCAGTTTAACCCTAAAGGGAACTGGGGGCTTGATGAATACAATGCAAAATTAAATGCGTACAATCAGGGTATAGGTGCGCTTAATGATATAACCATAAAAACGGGAAGTTACACTACTGGAGCTTGGTTTTGGAAAAAGCAGCATGATATTTATACTTCGGTACTCCAGGTTTACCCGGATTTAATAGATGGTGAAAAAAATCTGAACAAAGAAAGAGCGCAAGCCATTCTTGACACTCAAACAATGAGCGATGAGAATCGGAATTTGTTGCAAAACCTTATAGACCTTCAAGAACAAGCGGAAGAAGCCCAACAAGCACTAAGAGATTACTTAGAGGGTACTTTTGGCTCTTTAGGTGATAGTATAATGGATAGTATCACTGAGGCTATTGAAAATGACGGTGTAGATGCGTGGGAAAAGTTTGGAGAAAAAGGATCTTCTGTATTGGAAGATTTGGGTAAACAGATTGCCTACTCTTTATTCTTCTCTGATAAGTTCAAAAGACTACAAGCGGATTTGGAGAAAATCTATGGATCCGGCAAAACAGAAGAAGAAATAGCTAAGGAAGCAAGGGATTTGGTTTCCTCTTTCTATCAAGGTATCGGTACGGATATGAATAATGCCCAACAATGGATGGAGCATTGGAAAGAAGAAGCAAACAAACAAGGCTTTCACCTTTGGGAAACAGAGAATCGTGAGGTTTCCAGCAATAACGGCATAGCAGCAAGCCAGGACAGCGTAAACGAGCTGAACGGAAGGACAACTGCAATTCAAGGGCATACCTATTCTATAAATGAAGGTATTAAATCATTGGTTAGCCATTGTGCCAAATTTCTTGAGGTATTAACTGGTATCAGAGAAAATACAAGCTATTGCAAGAATCTGGAATCTATCAATTCCAATATAAAGGAAATGAAAGAAAGCATAGGTAACATGAATGATAAAGGTGTAATAATGAGGAAATGAAAAATAACTTATACATAGACGGTACGGACGCTTTTACTCGGTTCGGGGTTTTTATTGCTGAGGGTGGGCATAATGAAGTTGTTGCTTTCCCGGCATTAAAAGCACCAGAAGTTTCTAATGATTGGGCAGAGTATGACGGTATCGAAGTGGATTTGTCGGATCCTAAACTTGATACTAAAGAACTTGAAATAAAGTTCAACGCAGTAGGTATGTATCAGACTGGAGATTTCATTTCTCTGTTGTCCGATGGAGCTTACCATACCTTTGAGTTTAAAAGAATCGGATATACTTGTAAACTCCGATTGGTTTCAGAGGTAAATGTAGCTCTGTATATCGGTGCTAAAAGTTTCTCGTTAAAATTCGCAGATGATTTCCCTTTGAGAGATTATAAATATACGGCTCCTTTATCGACAACCAATATACCTACGCAGGGGTATGAAATAGACGGGATAGATTTCTCCGTTTACGGTATTCGTGTATTGGAAGGAAGCGAGGCACAAATACTTAAAGCTCCAGCAGTGAAGAAAAATATGTTACGTAACCTTTCTACCCAAAATGGGGCTATTTATGATGGCAAACAAGTAGTGTACCAACATAAAGAAGTTGCCTTGAATTGTTGCTTAATCGCTAAGAATCTAACGGAGTTCTGGAGAAATTACAATGCTTTCCTTCACGATCTGATAAAGGTTGTGGAAATAGACGAAGGCGAAGGCGTGAAGGTACAAACGGCTGAAAGATCCTTGTTCGTTGAAAGCACTTACGAGGAATACCCATGTTACTACAAAAGCTCAAAAGTAAGTCTGTTTTCCCCTGACGATCAAGTTTGGTGCGTTTTTACCTTAACGTTGGTATTTACTGCCTTTAGAGTTGGAGGGGATGAATATTTACTTGCTTCTGAGGCTGGAGAATTGATAGTTACAGAAGATGGTGAGTTTTATATAGATTTGAAAAGCTATGGCTATTAAAAAGAAGAAAATAAGCGAGCTGACACTTTCGGATAACCTGAAAGGATTGTACACTATTGGAGTTAAATTAATCAATGGGGTACAAACCAGCGTGAAAGTAAGTTTGGAATACATTCAAACGGCATACGAGAACGCTGTAAAAGCAACCAACAGTGCAAATGAAGCTGCCAAGTCTGCTAACAATGCTGCTTCAAGTGCCAACACTGCAACCTCAAACGCAAATAAAGCGACTGAGGCAGCGAAAACGGCTACCAATAATGCTAATGAGGCTGCCCAACAGGCTAAAACTGCTACTTCCAACGCAAACTTGGCTACTCAAAAAGCGAATACAGCAGCTACCAATGCGGATAATGCACGAAAAGGATTGGAAGAGATAAAAAGTGCAACTGAAAGTGCTACAGCCAATGCCAATAAAGCAGCTACTAATGCGAATGAGAAAGCACAAAAGGCAGAAACAGCAGCTAACAATGCAAATACTCAGGCAAATAGGGCAAAAGAACAAGCGGATAATCCCCCGAAAATGGGTGAAAATGGCAACTGGTGGAAATGGGATGAAACGCAAAAGAAGTATGTAGATACCGGGATTTTGGCAAAAGGCGGTATTCTCTATCCTACTTTTACGATTGATCCCGATACAATGGAACTGATCATGTATTACCAGGATGATATAGCTGCTGATATGTTTGATATTGACAATGAAGGATTTTTAATTTTTAACCCCAAGTGATATGGCAGAAGGAAACATAAGATTAGGAAAGGTTGCTTTCGTGGATAAGGGAACTTATTCATCAGCTACCACATATAATACATTTGATTTCATTACTACGGATGATAGTTGCTATCTCTGTATCAAGGACGGGAACAAAGGACACGCTTTAACCGAAACTACCTGGTGGAAATGTATTGCTCGTGGAACAACCGCCACAGCAGCAGCTAAAAAGGCTGAGGACGCTGCTAAACTGGCTAATGAAAAAGCTACAGCAGCCGATAGCGCAGCAGGTAAGGCAGTAGAGGCTACCAACAATGCCAACGCAAAAGCTAATGAAGCTCACGAAAAGGCGGAAGAAGCCGATAGCGCAGCAGGTAAGGCAGTAGAGGCTACCAACAATGCCAACGCAAAAGCTAATGAAGCTCACGAAAAGGCGGAAGAAGCCAATACTGCTAAAGATAATGCAAATGAAGCTACTGGCGATGCAAGGGTAGTTATCGCAAGGCTGGAGGAACTGGAAGAATCGCTAATCTCAAAATACAAGCTGATCCCTACTTCCATGAAGCTAAACTACCCGAAAAAAGTTACTTACAGGAATACCCAGCCTTTCAAAGTTGAGGTAGAATTACTTCCCGTAGATACTGGTAGGAATGTATTGTTTCTCGGTGATGATCGGGCGGTGTCTATCACTCCTGATGGCGTATTTATGATTAACGGTGTAGGAATGAGTAAAATTCACGTTATCCCAACGGAAAATACGGGTATTTATCAAACTATACAGATTGAAGTACAGGAGCCAGGAATAAGGTTTACTTCTGGTAAGGGTATGCGTTTATCCGGCTCTGGTGGTATCATATTAACTTAGTAAATTTTATTGTTTAACTTCTTAACACTATAAAAAATATGGCACTTACAGCAGAAGAGGAAGCTAAAGTAAAAAAGATTATTACAGCTTACGACAATGGCAAAAGATTAAATGAATTACCAGTAGCAGACAGCAGTAACCCTTTCGACCTCACAACTGAGGTGTTGGATAAAAGCGGAGAAAGCAAACAAGCTGGTCTGGCTGCTATGCTACCTTATGCAGAGGATCAATGTAGTTATGGCGTAGAATTAGATGTAACAGTATCTTCTTCGGTTCTTACCCGTACTGGCAATATGACACTGCATAAAACATTGCCAATTCAAAGCAAGATGAAAGGGTGTTTGCTATCAGATGAAGGCAAGGTTATTGAATACCTAAACCCTACCAACTGGAAAGCGCATAAAAGGGATGGTTCCAATGGTATGGTTATGGTGGAAATCCCTGCTCACTGGAGAAGATTTTATACCAATGGAAACAAAAGAGGTGTACGAATCAGTGAATACCCGATACCTGGTTATCATTTCGTAAAGAAATGCTATATCTCGGCTTATGAGGCAACAATCCAACGTAGCACTGGTAAACTGGCTTCTGTAGTAAATACTTCGGCTGATTACAGAGGTGGTAACAACCAAGCAGATTGGGATGCTTTGCCTAAATCCCAATTAGGCAAGCCAGCTACATCTACGAGTAGAACAAACTTTCGTGCTGCTGCTCGTAAAAGGGGGGCTGGTACGCAATGGAACTGCATGGACTATAACGCTTATATCACTTTGGCATGGCTCTATTACATAGAGTATGGAAACCTTAACTGCCAGTTGGCTTTCAATGCCCAGAAAGATAGCAACGGGTATGCTCAGGGTGGTTTGGGTAATGGTGTAACTACATGGGATGGTACAAAGTGGAACAATTTTAGTGGTTATTATCCTATTATTCCTTGCGGTACGAGTGATGAATTGGGAAATGCTTCTGGTGAAGTAGCTTACACTTTAGAGAAAGCAGAAGGAGAAAACAGCAAAGTATTTACCGTACCTCGCTATCGTGGTATTGAAAATCCCTTCGGGCACGTCTGGAAATGGACGGATGGAGTAAATATAGAAGTGAAAACCAATTCAGACGGAGGAACTTCTAAAGTGTATGTTTGCGATGATCCTTCTAAATACAACGATAGTAACTACACAGGCTATACGCTTAGAGGATTGGCTGCACGTGCAGAAGGTTATGCAAAAGAAATGATTTTCGGTGAATTTGGCGATTTGATTGCTTCTGTAGTCGGAGGTGGATCTACTACCTATTGGTGTGATTACTTCTATAACAATATAGGATCTAACGCTCTTAGGGGTGTCCTTTTCGGCGGTAGTACGTCTTATGGCGGTCGTGCGGGCTTCGGTTGTGCGCGTGCGTATGGCGCCCCCTCGTATACGAATGCGAATGTCGGCTCTCGGCTTTGTTTTATTCCTGAATCGTGAAGCGAGCCAGGTTTAGACTGCAAAACTTAAATGATTAATAAACAAATAAATATAGGTTGGTTGCTGGTGGGTGTCCTTTTCAGCGGTAATACGAATAATGGCGGTCGTGCGGGCTTCGGTTGTGCGCATGCGTATAACGCCCCCTCGAATAC
>OJME01003057.1_pt1 | contig 10179 bp, 6 predicted proteins | sample 1597151 | NCBI WGS metagenome assembly OJME01 (sample SAMEA2452118, study PRJEB22498) | human gut metagenome | biome: human feces; feature: human gut; material: feces | place: Australia | collected 2012
TGTTTATTTTGATTTTAAAATGGAACAAACAGGGCTGTTTTTGCCCCGATTTTATTAGTTTTTTTGAATTTAAAATGGAACATTCGTTATTTTATTACAAGTATACACAAAATATTTTGAATTTAAAATGGAACAAGTTTAATTTTTTATGAAGTTGCGGTATTTTATTTTGAATTTAAAATGGAACATACTTTATATTAGGGTTCATCTTCATCAGTGAATCTTGTTGAACCACCAACACCGAAAAACTTTTCAAAGAAAGCTTTCAACTTATCGATAACACTTTGTTTCTTTACTGCTCTATTTCCACCACCAAAGCGAGATACAGGAGGCATAAGCTTATCAATGTCTGTTCCTGTTGTTTTGATCTCACCATCACGGAATGCATTTTCTATAAATTTTCGTGTTTCAGGTTCTTTCAGCTTTTCGTCTTTAATGATTTGAACAAGTTCTTCTTCACGTCTATCTACAACGTAGTCGTGCCATTCTGACATAACATCTTCTACATCATTTATACCAGCAATAAAGGTTTCAATAAGAGCTTTTTTGCTGCGAAGCTCGGGGCTTGCATCAATGGCTTTCTTGATTGAAACAAGTACCTCTTTATCTTCACAGTGACTATCGTGATATTTCTTGACAAGTATAAGAATATAATCTATATTGATCTCTATCTGTTTGATAAGTTCAACTTCAAATACAATGTCATCAATAATGTCTGTGCTTTCACCTCGGCTGCGTCTTTCATTCCATTCATCTCGTAGGTCTTGGTATCTGCCTAAATAATCTTGCAGATCACGTTCATTGATCAATTCTTTATCTGCAAATTCGTCAAAAGCAGACAAAAGGTTTCTCATACGAAGAATAGCACCAAAGAGAGAAATAAAATCTCGCTGATTTTGTTCGCCTATGATCTGTGGTTCTATAAGTGGAAACTCTGATGTAAGCTCATCGACCATATCAATATAGCCAGGGTGTGGCTTGCCGTCAATACCCTCATAGCCATAATAATAATCTTTGAATCCTTTCATAAGTACGATACCGCCTGCATTTTTATCTCCGAAAAGTGATATAGCAGTATCAACACGCTTCTGAAGATTTCTAAAGCACACAATATTACCGAAGGTCTTAATTGAGTTAAGGATTCGGTTGGTTCTTGAAAATGCCTGAATTAGTCCGTGCATTTTCAAATTCTTATCAACCCATAATGTATTCAAAGTTGTGGCATCAAAGCCTGTAAGGAACATATTTACGACAATGAGTAAATCAAGTTCCTTGTTCTTCATACGAAGAGAAACATCTTTATAATAGTTCTGGAACTTATCACTATCCGTTGAGTAGTTCGTATGGAACATTTCATTATAGTCTTTTATGGCTGATTCAAGGAAGTCTCTTGAGGATTGGTCAAGTGCGGATGTATCTTCTGAATTCTCTTCAGCAAGAATACCACTTGTATTCTCGTCATATTCAGCTTCATTTGCACCATAGCTATAAATAATAGCAATACGGAGTTGCTTTGTAGGGTCAGCTGACATTTGTTTCTTAAACTCTTGATAATATAATTTTGCCATAGGCACAGACGCAACTGCAAAAATAGAATTAAAACCGCTTATACGTTGCTTTTGTTTTATCTCCTCTACTGTGCCATTTTTGCTGGATGCAACTTCTGATATGTTGGTAAGTGCATTGTAGATATAGGTTTTATCGCCACGATAGGTCTTTCTATCAAAATTGTCAAGAATATACTTTGTGACAAGACTTATTCTTTCAGGCGCCATCATAGCCTTTTCACGGGCAATGTCCCACACCTGTTCGTCATCAATATCTTCACCCATATCCATTGTTTTTACATAATCAACTCTGAATGGTAGGACATTTTTATCATTGATAGCATCAACGATCGTATATGTATGGAGTTGGTCGCCAAAAGTCTGCTCAGTTGTGAAGAACTGTGGCTTGCGAACACTTCCTGTGTTGGCAGGAAAGATAGGTGTTCCAGTGAATCCAAACAGGTGATATTTCTTGAAGCTTTTTACAATGGTAGCGTGCATATCACCAAACTGGCTTCTGTGGCACTCATCGAAGATTATAACAACGTGTTTATTATATACGTCGTGGTCTTTGTTTTTCTTGATAAACGTTGCAAGTTTCTGAATGGTGGTTATAATAATATGAGCATTAATATCTTCCAACTGTTTTTTCAGAATAGCGGTAGAGGTATTGCTGTTAGCTGCGCCTTTTTCAAAACGGTCATATTCTTTCATCGTTTGATAGTCAAGATCCTTACGGTCAACTACGAACAGCACTTTATCAATATAGGGGAGAGATGAAGCTAATCTTGCTGTTTTAAATGATGTAAGCGTCTTTCCAGAACCTGTTGTATGCCATATATAACCGCCACCAGCGATAGTGCCATATTTTTTGTAGTTATTAGCGATCTCAATTCGGTTAAGAATACGTTCTGTTGCGGTTATTTGATAAGGTCGCATTACCATAAGCATATTTTCTGATGTAAATATGCAGTACTTAGTAATGATATTCAAGATCGTATGTTTGGCAAAGAATGTTCTTGTAAAGTCTATCAGGTCGGGAATGACACGATTGTTTGCATCTGCCCAGAAAGACGTAAACTCAAAACTATTGCTGGTTTTACCTTTCTTTGCGGAATTCTTATTTGCATCTTTTATTGCATTGAATCGAGTGCTGTTAGAATAATATTTGGTATTTGTTCCATTTGAGATAACAAAAATCTGCGTATATTCAAACAGACCACTCCCTGCCCAGAAGCTGTCACGCTGGTATCGGTTTATCTGATTGAACGCCTCACGGATAGCTACACCTCTGCGTTTTAACTCAACGTGGACAAGTGGCAAGCCATTTACAAGGATAGTGACATCATAACGATTGTCGTGTTTTGCACCCTCGGCTGTACCGATGACATACTGATTTATGACCTGCAAAAAGTTATTGTGGATATTCTTCTTGTCAATAATAGTAATATTCTTTGTGCTTCCGTCATCACGCTTTAAGTTCTTGATATTATCTTCTTGTATCGTTCGTGTCTTTTCAACGATACCCTCGTTTTGATTTGCTATTGAATCCTTGAAAAATCTTTCCCATTCGTTTTCAGTAAAATGATAGTCATTGAGCTTTTCAAGCTGAGTACGCAGATTTGCGATAAGATCTTTTTCATGATGAATTTTAAGATATTCATAGCCCTGCTCTGTGAGCATATGGATAAATTCTTTTTCCAATGCTGCTTCAGATTGATAGTTGCTAGAACGTGTTTTTGCCGGCTCATACTCTGTAACAACGGTGTTTTCTGTTGTCTGTGCGACAATATTGAAATATGGCACAATAGCCGCCTCCTTTACTTAATTACTAAAAGCTGAGTAATTTATCTCTATAATATTCATATTGTTTTTGTCTTGCTTCGATTTCCGCAGGAAGTCCCTCGCTGATGTCGTTGCAAAGCTTATCAAAGCGGTCAAGTATTGATACTATGAGCTTTTGTTCTTCAAGTGGTGGAACAGGAAGAACAATTTTTCTCAATTCTCCCATAGGTATACTTTTTACTGTACCACCAGCAACTTTTTTCATATATGTTTCTTTAATAGGGTTACTCATAAGAAGATACCTTAGGAATTTTGGTAAAACGTATTTAGTATTTGGCTTTATTGAATAAACGCCCTCCTTTATATTCCAATTGTTTGGCTCGTCAGCAATTACAGCAGTTTCTCCTATAGTCCCTGTGCCAGAAAACAGAATATCCCCAATCGCTAAATTAGAGCGATTATTACACAGTTTTAAGGCTTCATCGTTTATTCGGTCAGTTTTGTCTGTTGGAACAATTTTACCACCATGTATTTCACGAATTGTAATATAATAATTTGTGGAATCATCTGTGTTCAGTTTGAAGAATTGACGAGGATTTAATCCAGTATTTAGCGAATGGATTATGTCATCTAATTTCAAATAAACATACCCAAACACATACTGCCACAGCTTGATCAATCCGCTGTGCCACTCATCTCTCTCTCTCTCTCTCTCTCTCTCTCTACGTTAACAAAATATGAATTGTCGAAAGACAGAAGTGCATCATGATAAAATTCATATTGTTTTTGCCTTGCTTCGATTTCCGCAGGCAAGCCTATATTTAGGTCGGAGCAGATTTTTTCAAAGTTGTCGAGGATATTGGCGATTTTGTCCTGTACTTTTTTATCTGGAACTGCAATCATCACATTATTCAATTTAGAAACAGATAAGCCTGGTTGAGCACCCGCAGTTTTATACTGATTTAAATTTGCGTGAGTTAATACATGAAAAAGATATCTGCTATTAAAATACCCCTTATCAGTAACAACAACAGCATGTTCTGTAGCATAATACTTGCCAGTTGCGTAACATACATTACCACACTGTGCTCCTTGTCTTCCGATAATTGATTTATCACCTTTTTGATTTGATTTTCCTACATAGCCTCTAAGTCCATTTGCACCATAACAAGGGATGGTTTCTTGATTAGTTTCAATATCAGAGATTTCTGAAGCTTTGATTGCTTTTCCTGCTTGTAAATCACAGACTTTTCCCAATTGAAATAATGGAATATCACTTGCAAAAGACAGAAGTTTATCCCTATAATACTCATACTGTTTTTTTCTCGCTTGCAGCTCCGCTTGCAGTTTTGTTTGCAGCTCCGCTTTAAGCGATGTGAAGTTGTCAAGTATTCGGACAATTTCACGTTGGACTTCTAGGGGAGGGACGGGGAGCTGCACTTTGTTCAACACAGCCTGTGTTAAACTTGGAACACCGCCAGCCTTGTTTAACCTTTCCAAATGCTGTCCTTCTAAATAGTAATAAATATATTTTGGTTCGACCAATGAAGTATCAATATCCGTGTAGAAAATGGTATCAACATTCCAAAATGGAGTATCTACATAATATAGCTTATCAAGTGAACCCTTTCTTGGAATTAGTACTGAAGGCTTGTCGTAAACAGCCGTATTTATGTAAGTCATAATACCGCCAGACCCATAAACTGGAACATCACCATCACCAAACTGTTTATAATCTCGACCATTCTTTATGGTAAGGACATCCTCTAATTTTTTATACTCAACTCCTGCAGGGCAATGGTTTTGAATTAACTGATTTATTTTACTCATTCAAAAAGCCCTCCTTCTTTAATATTTGAATAACTCTTTTTTCGTCTTTTTTATTTTGGGGAATATATGGCATGTCACAATTATCTAGCATTCCTAATTCCCTTAACTTCTTAATTTCATTTAATTTTGATTGATTGATAGATACCCACATATTCAATCCGTTTAAAACATTGCATTTCACAACACCATCTTGAAGATGTTGCATTGTTTCCTCCATACAAATCCCTACGGACAATATAGTCGCATATTGACTTTTCTCATTTGATGAGATATTTCTAATGTCTTCTGTATCATTAAAGACTTTAAATGTTCTTGTATATTCATCAGGAATTACTGATCGTTTACCTCGATTTGGATGTTTAAAGTTTAATATTTGTTCTTCTCTTTCTTTTGTTATCCCATTCGCAATTCTGAAAAATTTACTATCAAACGCAACATAATCCAGTGTTAATTCAACAGGAAGAAAATTCTTGCAGGTATCAACTATACATTGAAGTTGTGTTTTCATTTCATCAGCGATTTCATCCATTGTTGCATATTCTTTCAATTTATAGTCATCGTCTTTATGAGCATAATTTTTATCTCTCTCGTAATAAATGCGCTTAATAGTTGCATCCTTACAAATATCTTTTTTATTCTTAGGAAAGCACTTATCAAGAACAACACATCCATTTACATAAAATTTGCGCTTTATTTCATTTACTTCCGAGCGCAAATCAATCATTGATAGTTCTTCTGTATGACTGCATAGGTATAATACCGAATCAACTGATTTTTTTGCATCTAATATATATCGTGCAAGTTCCCATTTATTCACGACCTATACCTCGATTTCTGCAATGATCTTGTCTATCTCATCACGAAGCACCTGTTCACGAGCAACTATCTCTTTGATCTCAGCATTAAGCTTGACAATATCGATCTTTTCTCTTGTGTCCTCAGCCTCAACATATGTTGAAACCGAAAGATTATAGTCATTATCCTTGACCTCATCATAATCGGCAAGATGCGAAAAATGCTTTATCTCGCTGCGTTCAGCAAAGCAGCCAACGATCTTGTTTATATTTTCGGGAGTAAGCTTATTATTGTTCGTAACCTTGATACATTCATTGGTAGCGTCAATAAATAAGGTTTTGCTGTCTGTTTTACATTTTTTCAGCACCATAATGCAGGTGGCAATAGAAGTGCCAAAGAAAAGATTTGCAGGAAGTTGTATTATACAGTCAACAAAGTTATTGTCTATCAAGTATTTTCGGATCTTCTGCTCAGCACCGCCACGATACATAATTCCAGGGAAGCATACGATCGCAGCCGTTCCGTTAGATGCAAGCCAGGAAAGGCTGTGCATTATGAACGCCATATCAGCTTTGCTTTTTGGTGCAAGTACACCTGCGGGGGCAAAACGTGGGTCGTTTATGAGCAGAGGATTGTCATCGCCAGCCCATTTTATTGAGTAAGGCGGATTAGAAACTATCAGTTCAAACGGCTCATCGTCCCAATGTGCAGGTGCGATAAGAGTATCTTCGCAAGCAATATCAAATTTGTCAAAACCAATATCGTGTAAAAACATATTGATACGACAAAGGTTGTAGGTTGTGATATTTATTTCTTGACCATAAAAGCCGTTGCGTATCTTATCTTTTCCAAGTACTTTTTCCGCCTTTAAAAGAAGCGAACCACTTCCGCAGGCTGGATCATATACCTTATTTATCTCAGTTTTGCCAACTGTGCCAAGACGAGTTAGAAGTTCTGATACATCGGCAGGAGTGAAGAATTCACCACCGGATTTTCCTGCGTTGGAAGCATACATAGTCATAAGATATTCATAAGCATCACCAAATGCATCTATATCGTGATCTTTGACGTCACCTAGGTTCATATCTGCCACGCCGTCAAGAAGCTTACAAAGCTTTTCGTTTCTCTTTGCAACTGTTGAGCCAAGCTTGTTGCTGTTTACATCAAAGTCATCAAACAGACCTGCAAAGTCTGATTCCGATTCGCTGCCTTTTGCAGATTCTTCAATGTGACGGAATACTCTTTCAAGCGTTTCATTTAGGTTTTCATCATTTTTCGCTGCTGATCTTACATTACAGAAAAGTTCTGACGGAAGAATAAAGAAACCTTTTTCCTGCACTAATCCCTCACGGGCTTCTTCTGCATCATTATCACCCATTTGAGCGTAATCAAAATCAGTATTTCCTGCTTCGAGTTCGCCTTCATTTATGTAGTTAGTTATATTTTCTGAAATATATCTGTAAAACATAGTGCCGAGGACATAGTTTTTGAAATCCCAACCATCAACTGCACCTCTGAGTTCATCTGCGATTGCCCATATGGCACGATGAAGCTCATCTCGTTCCTGTTCTTTTTTTGTATCAACTGTCATTGTAATTTCTCCAATTAATCTATTTTTTTGTACAAGTAGTTTTACTACATTATACCACTTATTCTTTCAAAAAGCTATACATTTTCAAAAAAAATATTTCGAGCAGATAACTGTCTGGTAAAAGTTATCTGCTCGAAAATTATTAAAACTTCATATTTATATCGCAAAGCTTCTTGTAGCGTTCTTCACTTAGCTTTCCTATGTTGTAGTTCCTTCTTTGCAGTACCACCCAAACGCCAAGTTTTTCACCCTCAAAAATAGTTCGTTTTGGAATATCTGAACTTCCGTTATTTTGTTGGATATATCTTTTATATTGTTCGTATCTTCTTTCCCATTCTGCAGCTAATGGATCAAGTGTTATTCCTAATGATACAAGAGCGTCTTCTTGTGATCGAGTCAGTTTACCCGCCTTATATTTGTCTCTCTGCGATTGCAACCAATTGCCTAGAAAGACACCTTTATAGTGATCACGCTTTGGTATATTGGCAGTGCCACATTCCTCTTTGTATTCACAGAGTAAGGCATACCCTTTTTCCCAAGAATCGTTTGCTTTTTTTACGATCAATGAATTACAGGCGTTGCACCTCTGACCGTCAAGGAATGCCGACGGCTTGTATTCTTGTATTCCACCGCATTTGTTATGCTTTATTGCAATCCTAGTCCTTTGATCAACGAATTCACCTAAAACTGTGTAGTCATCCCCGACTAGATCATATACTCTTTCGGTGTATAGCTCAGTTGTCATATTTTTAGGGCGGCATACTCGACAACTCGGATATTTTATGAATTTATGGAATCTGCAACTGAATACATGTCCACAAGCCTTGCTTCGCATAGTTATTTTTGAAGACTCACTATCATAGCTAATAAATTCATAGTCTTCAAATTCTTCAAGCTTTTGCCTTACATCCCATTCATTTAACAGACTTTCACATATACACCTAACATGGTCGAATATGAATTTGCGTGGTTTTATCTGTATTGTTTCACCACAGATTTTATGATGTATCTTTGATTTTATATTTAATGATCTAAATGGCTCTAGTGGCTCATAATTCCCTTTACCAGCAAAGTCTATCAGTTTTTTGTACCTTTCATCTATTAGTTTATTAGCGTCGCAATAAGTACAGCCCCAGCCCTCTGTGAGTGATGTAGGTGTTGCATAGAAGTTTTTGCCGCACTCAGCACAGTGGTATTTTTGTATAATAGGCGGAGCATTTTCAAACCGATGTATGATTTCCTGCACATTTGGAAATAGGTACATTAAAAGTGGGAGCATTGATCTAGCACTTGTACTCTGAGTACTGATAATACTTACAAGCAAGAAGTTTTTAAGATCTGCATCAAACAAAGTTACAAGTTTTGAGTCATTAAATGCAGAGATAAAATCTTCATACCCATTTGTTGCTTTATGTCCAAGTTCTTTTAACTTGTTGTATATCATATGTTTTAGATCAGCTATATTGCAGTTTGTATTTGAATTAAAAAGAGCTTGAGCATAGTCGGTGTATTCATTTTCTATAGCTATGTCTTTGATCTCTAGCTCTGTATAATGGGATAAGTCATATTCAAATTCGTGACCCTTGATGCCAGTATACTTATACAATGGGGCCTTGTGTTTGTGACAGGTACATACGCCTGAAAGTTGATGAGCCCTGTGTATATATGGTTCTCCAAATATTTCAATGTCATTTTCTATGCATTGTGGGCATATGTGTATTTCCCTTATCATCGTATTTACCGGAGCATTTAGCGGATCAGGCTTTCTAAACATATTGTTTACATATCGTGTTTGTTGTCCTACAGAGAAAAACATAGCCTCAAAAGGAAATATTGACATAGATAAGAACATTTCTTTGAGATCCTTTTGAATGAAAAAACTCTCGTTAAGACATAATAGTCCATATCGAATGTCATATTCCAGAGAGCCAATTTTGGAGTTGAATTTATTAAGATATGAGTCTGCAAAAGTTGTTATCGGCAAACCATTTTTCTTTGCCAGACGATGTATCCAGGAATACATTAATTCATCAGGATAAGGGTTTCTGTATACAGGAATAACAGGCATTTATTTGTCCTCTTTATCTATGCCAAGAAAGTTCTGCATTTGAATTACGCTTGGAGTGTTCTTTTTATGCAGATCTGATCTTGTGTGTTGCTGTTTTGTAAGCTGTTCTATTACCAATTTGCTTATTTCTCTTTCGGCCTTTCCAACTGATGATTTTTTCCTTATTACCTTTTTGAAAGCGTCTTCTATTTGTGTCGGAGTGTATTCATCATAGATAGCGGTGATGTTTGCCACAACATTTTTTATTTGTACCTTTTCCTCACTGCTGTTATTATTTAATATTTTCTCGGCTTCTTTGAGCTGTTTGGCTTCATCTTCTATTTTATCAAGCTCAAGCTTTGCATTTTCCTTTATTTCTTGCATAAGATAATCGCTAAAGTCAGAATCAAGATTTTCCAATACATCACGAAGTCCTGCGAAATGTTTGTTAGTTACAGCATATATATACTTGCTGTTTATTTCAGGCTTTTTCTTTCTGTTTAAAAAATCAATATTCATATATATGTAAATGCTGATAAGCTGGTCTACGATTCCCTTTGTAACATCATACAAAGCGTCTGTTA
>OJME01003074.1_pt1 | contig 10131 bp, 9 predicted proteins | sample 1597151 | NCBI WGS metagenome assembly OJME01 (sample SAMEA2452118, study PRJEB22498) | human gut metagenome | biome: human feces; feature: human gut; material: feces | place: Australia | collected 2012
GGACGTCGCCTTGCGGAAGTCGCCGCCCTCGGTGTGCTTAATGTGCGCACGGCCCTTGACCAGCGTGATTTTCATATCGGTAATCTCCGACCCGGTCAGCACGCCGGGATGCTTCCGCTCCAGCAGATGTGTGAGGATCAGACGCTGCCAGTTGCGGTCCAGGGTGTCCTCGCTGCAGACGGTTCCAATCTGCAGTCCGCTGCCCGGTTCTGCCGGCTCCAGCAGCAAATGAACTTCCGCATAATGGCGCAGCGGCTCGAAATGGCCGACACCCTCCACGGTACTGCGGATCGTCTCTTTGTATACAATATTTCCGGCTCCGAATTCCACCCATTCGCCGAAACGCTCGTGGATCAGACTCTTTAAGATCTCGATCTGCACCTCACCCATGACCTGCGCATGGATTTCCGCGAGACGCTCATTCCAGACAATGTGGAGCTCCGGGATTTCTTCTTCTAACTGGCGCAGTTTTCCAAGCATCTGATGGACATCGCAGTCCGGCGGAAGCTCGATGCGGTACGTCAGCACCGGCTCCAGCACCGGTTTTTCCGCCTCGGTTTCGTTGCCGATGCCCTGACCGGAGAAGGTGCTGTTCAGCCCCGTTACGGCACAGATCGTCCCCGCCGGTGCTTCCTGTACCATCGTATAGCCCGCACCGGAATAAATGCGGATCTGGTCTGCCTTTTCTTCGCCGAGCATCTGCTTTACCTTCAGCACGCCGCCCGTGATTTTCAGATGCGTCAGACGGTTTCCTGCCGTGTCCCTTGAAATCTTAAAAACGCGCGCGCCAAAATCCCCGCCGTACTCCGGCGTTTTTGTAAACCGGTCCAGAATTTTCAGAAACTCCGTCACGCCCTCCATCTTGAGTGCAGAGCCAAAGCAGCACGGAAAAACCTTCCGCTCTGCGATCATCGTGCGGATCTGGTCTTCTTCCACGCTTCCCGTTTCCAGATACTGCTCCAGCACGTCCTCATCACACATGGCGAGTTCTTCCAGCAATTCTGCGTTCTGGAGATCCTGCGAGAAATTCAGGCAGTGCTCTGAGAGACGGCTCTGCAGTTCTTCCAGCAGTTTTTCCGCATCCGTGCCTGGCTGATCCATCTTGTTGATAAAGAGAAAGACCGGGATCTCATACCGCGCGAGCAGCCGCCACAGGGTTTCCACATGACCCTGCACGCCGTCCGCACCGCTGATCAGAAGAACCGCATAGTCCATGACCTGTAAAGTGCGCTCCATCTCCGCCGAGAAATCCACATGGCCCGGCGTGTCAAGGAGTGTGACCTCCGTCTCGTTCAGCTTCAGCACGGCCTGTTTGGAAAAGATCGTGATGCCCCTTGCTTTTTCCAGTTCCTCCGTGTCCAGAAAGGCGTCCTTGTGATCCACTCTTCCGGCTTTCCGGATCTGGCCTGTTTTATATAAAATTCCCTCTGCCAGCGTCGTCTTTCCCGCATCGACATGCGCTAAAATGCCTACCGCCAGTTTTTTGGTTTTTTCCATTTTGTTTCATCCTGTCTGTATGATTCATATTTTTCAGGCCCCCTCATCCCCTGCGGCCCGACTCACTGCTTATTGTACCACAAAACCTCTCATTGCGGAACCCCGGAGTGAAACGCAAAAAATCTCAAAGCGGATTTCTCTCCTGCTTTGAGATTTTTTATGCTATGTTCTGTTTTATCTCTCCCCCGCCATCGGCTGCCGATCTGCAATTTTCAGGAAAACAAATCCCAGTGCAAAGAAAATCGCCAGGCATGCAACCGCCACGTTGATCGTTCCGCCTGCCAGTTTTACAGCTGCAATAACTGCAGAACCGAGGAACGATGGTTACTCTGTCTTCCAACGTCATATCCGTTTCTTTTAAAAGTTCATTTGCAAGAAGTGTACCGTACTCTGCATGATGGGCAACCTGCATACAGTGTTTCTGCGAATGATCCGTATATCCCAGCTGTCCCAGGTTTTCGTTTCCTTTTTCAGATATGCGCTGCATCCATTCCAGACTCCAGCCTAACCGCTGTATTTTTGCTGTTCCTGCCATTTCTTTCAGAATATTTTTTACTACAATCACGATCGTAGCACATTTGTATTTTAACTGCTATCCTGTTCCTATAAGGTCTATATCAAATGATTGTTAAATTTTTTATATTTTTGATGCAGTCAGGCGGGGTTCTGTTACAGCAGAAAAGCACTGCAAATACAGATGGATGTATTTACAGTGCTTATTTTGAGATTATTTTTGTTTTTTAATTCTGTGCGTCTTCGTATTCTTTTACTTTTTCTTCATACTGCTCCTGGCTCTCGATCGTATGTTTTACAATATGACCGTGCTCTTTCTGCTTATGTGCCAGATCCCGGCCAGGACGCGGTGCATATTCGTCTTCCGGGATTTCGAGTGCATTGGCGGTGGCGTGAATGATACCGTTGCTGCTGTAGGTGGCACCGCTCAAGGCGTCGATGTTAAGGCTCTGTTCTTCTTTCATCTGCCCTATCACGTAAGGCGCTGCACGGAAAAAGTATTCCTCGGTGTCGCAGTAGGAAAGGATGGAGATGTCGGTCACTTTCTGGTTTTCTACCGTTACCTGCACTTCGACATCCCCGCGGAAGGCATCGGCGGTACCCGTGCAGATGCCGTCTTTCAGGTCGTGGAAACGGCCGGCGTCCAGGAATGCCTGTTTTTCTTCCGTTGTATCCGTCGATTCAGATGCTGTATTTTCCTGTACAGTATTCTCATCTCCGGCGGCTTCTTTTAACGCATTTTGAGTGGCCTCAATCAACCCTTTACTGCTGTAGGTGGCACCGGAAACGGTATCTATCTCCTCGGCACTCTGTTTTTTCATGATTTCCGAAAAGATTCCTGACTTTGCTCTGTCCAGATATGTCTGATCATCCTCGGCGTTCTCTATCGTCAGTCCGGTTATCGTTCCCTGTTCCACTTTTACGGAAACGGTCACGGTTCCGCGGTAGCCTTCTCCACTTCCGGAATAAGTGCCGTCCTGGAATCTGCTGTCCAGATTCTGTTCTGCCGTATCAATGGCCGCATCACCTGCTGTCTTACCAACGGAACCGCTCTCGCTCCGGATCAGGAACTGTGACGCTGCAATCGTAAGGCAGGTCACCCCGACACCGATCCACACGCTGTATCGGTACTTCCAGTGTGCATTGTTCTTCAGACATCCGTTTATACATACCCCGCATCCAATACACTCGCCGCCTGCCGTCTGCTCTTTTTCTGTCAGATCAATTCCCATGGTACATTTTGCAGTACAGAGACGACAGCTTCCGCATTTGCTCCGCGGTTTTACAATTTTTAACAGCGTACATCTGGAAATCATGCTGTAGATGGCTCCTATGGGACAGAGATACCGGCAGAAAAAGCGCTGGATTAAGACGGATCCGACGAAAATCACCAGAATCAGCGCACCGCCAATCGAAAACATCGGCTTCACGCCCGGCCAGTGTCCGATGGAACTGTACTGTCCAAACACCTGCCACGGCCCTGCGATGTTCCATTTTATCATACCGCTCCATACGAAGACTGCCCAGAACAGGAGCACACCATATTTGATCCAGCCTGTTGGAACATTTCTTCCACTCTTCTTTGAATTTGAATGCAGGTTTTTCGCACCTGCTTTTCGAAACCGCTTTTTCAGCTTATTTCCTGCACAGAAAATCCTGCACAGCCCCGAAGCTGCAGAAATATCCGCAGAAAAACCGTCCCACAATAATCACCGCCGGAACCGTCGCCAGCACCATCCATACCGAATACCTGATCCGTTCCCACGAAACCGTCCCCTGATAAACTGCGGAAATAATCGTCCCAACCGCAGAAAACTGCGCCTCAAACAAGCCAGGGATCAGCAGGAAAGAAAGGATCTGAATCACTGCTTTCGGCCAGTTTCTTTTGTCTTGTTTTTTCAAATTTGTTCCTCTTTTCTTATGTTTAACGTTTCATCTCCATTACCGGACCATTCGATTTATGTTCCTGGATTAATTCACAAATCTCCGAAAGATTCATTGCCGGGAAATCTCCGGGGACGGTATCCTTCAGGGCACTTACTGCATTTCCGATGGATACTGCCTGTGACAGTAAAAAACCCTCATAAATCGTGTATTTTCTGCACATTTATGAGGGTTTTATATTTTTGCGTTATTTTTACAAATTCACAGCTGAATTATGCGTTCATCTGTTTAGCAACTTCCTCAGCAAAGTTCTCTTCTTTCTTCTCGATTCCTTCACCGGTCTCGAAACGAACGAAGCCTTTTACTGCTACGGTTGCGTTGTTTGCTTTTGCAACCTGTGCTACGTACTGAGCTACGGACTGTTTTCCGTCTTCTGCTTTTACGTATACCTGGTCAAGCAGGCAGATCTCTTTGAGCTCTTTGTTGATACGGCCCTGGATCATTCCCTGGATAACTTTTTCCGGTTTCTGGGACTCTTTCGGGTCGTTCTGAATCTGAGCCATGAGGATTTCTTTCTCATGTTCGATGTAATCAGCGCTTACTTCGTCGCGGTTTGTGTACTGCGGACGAAGAGCTGCAATCTGCATTGCAACGTTTTTAGCCATCTCTTTGAGGTCATCGTTTACAACATCTGTCTCAACGTCAACCAGAACACCGATTTTACCGCCCATATGAGTATAAGAAGCAACGAAACCGTTCTCCTCTTTTACCTGCTGGAAACGACGGATGTTCATGTTCTCGCCGATGGTAGCGATCTGATGAGCCAGCTCTTCGCCAACGGTCTCGTTGGTATCGAATTTCCAAGGCTCTGCCAGGAATCCTTCTACGTCTGCTGCAGTTGTATCCATAGCCTGCTCTGCAACCTGTGCTACATAGCCACGGAATTTCTCGTTCTTTGCAACGAAGTCTGTCTCAGCGTTTACTTCTACAGCGACAGCTTTCTTTCCATCCTCGGATACGTTCAGCATAACGATACCCTCAGCTGCGATTCTGCCAGCTTTTTTCTGAGCAGTAGCAAGTCCTTTTTCTCTCAGGAACTCCATTGCTTTGTCCATATCACCTTCGGTAGCTGTAAGAGCTTTCTTGCAGTCCATCATACCAGCACCGCTTACTTCTCTTAACTCTTTTACCATTGCTGCTGTAATAGCCATTGTTTTATTCCTCCGTATACGTGATTCAGCAGACTGCATCTTCATGCCGGTCTGCTATTGTGAGATTCGCCGAAGGGAACCTGAATTTCAAGTTCCCCCCAGTTCATTACTTCGCGTAAATTATTCAGCGTCTGTCTCTGCTGCTTCTTCGTATGCAGCTTCCTCAGCCTCGCCCTGTTTTGCCTCGATAACTGCGTCTGCCATTTTAGAAACGATCAGTTTTACGGCACGGATAGCGTCGTCATTACCCGGAATTACATAGTCAAGCTCTTCCGGATCGCAGTTGGTATCGCAGATACCGATCAGCGGAATTCCCAGTGTATGAGCTTCCTGTACGCAGATTCTCTCTTTTTTCGGATCTACTACGAAGATAGCGTCCGGCAGTCTCTTCATTTCTTTGATACCGCCAAGGTTTTTCTGCAGTTTTGCAAGCTCTTTCTTTAACTCAATGACTTCTTTTTTCGGAAGAACTTCGAAGGTGCCATCCTGCTCCATGGTCTCGATTGCTTTCAGTCTTGCAATACGGCTCTGGATGGTTTTGAAGTTGGTCAGCATACCGCCGAGCCATCTCTCGTTTACATAGTACATTCCGCAGCGCTCTGCCTCAACAGCGATAGCGTCCTGAGCCTGTTTTTTGGTTCCTACGAAAAGGATTGTGCCGCCGTCTGCTGCGATGTCTGCAACAGCTTTGTATGCGTCATCTACCATTCCTACAGATTTCTGCAGGTCGATGATGTAGATACCATTACGCTCTGTGTAGATGTACGGAGCCATTTTAGGATTCCATCTTCTTGTCTGATGTCCGAAATGAACACCGGCTTCCAGTAACTGTTTCATTGAAATTACGCTCATTGTTTTATCTCCTTATGGTTTTATTCTTCCCCATGTTTTTTCACCTTGGAACCTGTTTTTCAAAAAACAGGCACCATCCTTGGTACCGCATGGGTGCTTATTGTGCAACAGTAAGATTGTATCACAGAGTTTTTTTCATGACAAGCATTTTTTTCGCGGATTCTGCGGTTTTTTTCTGTTATTTTTGTGTTTTTCCCTGTTTATCCTTTAAAAACAGATACCAGAACGTTCCGGCGCAGATTACCGCTTCCAAAAAGATGAACATCCATGCACCTGCCGGCGCTTTTTGGGTCATCCAGGATACGAACTGGCTCCGGTAAAGTCCCCAGATATTTTCTGCCATGTGCGCAAGAACCGGGGCAAGGAGTGTTCCGCACCGCTCATAAATAAGGATCAGAAGCACACTTACCACGGCTGCATAGACAAACTGCGTCACATTGCCGTGATATGCACCGAACAGCAGACATGATGCTGCGATGCCCCAGCCGGTTCCCCAGAAATCTTTTGCCCTGCGGTAAATCATGCCGCGGAAAACAATTTCCTCTGCGGCCGCGCTCAGCACACCGACGGACAGGATCAGAAGCAGCGGGTTCTGTCCTTCATAAATCTTTGATGCCATGTCCTGATAGCCGGAAAAGATTCTGGTAAAGCCGGTCACGTTCATGACAGTATTCAGGAGATGGCCGAAGGTCATAACCAGCAGAATACAGGCGGCTGCCTCTGCCGCACTCCACCGTTTTTCCGGTTTCGGGAACATGCCTTCATCTTTTTTGTACTGTTTCCAGAGAACCGGGATCGCCGCCAGACTGCCGATTGCTGATGCAAGAACGGATGTCGCGTGCATACGCTCTTCCAGATAACCGCCGGTCGTAAACGTCATCAGGATCAGCGCCAGAAGTACGGTTGCTCCGATCAGAAACAGTTCGTACGTCAGAAGCGGTTTTAAAAGACGCCATAGCTTCCGCTGGATAGGAATTACGATTTCCTCCGTTTTTGGCTCTGTTTTCGCTGTCCTTTTTTCTTTTATATTCTCTGCTTTTTTCTCTTTCGGCGCAAAGATTCCTGTTCCACTTTCTCCTCTTGTCAGCCACGGGATACGCTCCGGCTTCATTTTTTTGATGCGGTCGCGTCTTTTCTTCTCTTCTTTCGGATCCTCCGCCAGCAGTTTCAGTTCTTCCGGTGTATCACATACCTTTGCGGCACCTGCTGCCTCGAGTTCTTCTCTTCCGCCGTACCCATACGATACGCCGACACAGAGCAGTCCGTTTTCTCTTGCCCCGATTACGTCATAGCTTCTGTCACCAACCATCACCACGTCGGAACGGCTGTCTTCTGCTCCGAGTCGGCGCAGCGTCTCTGCGATGACTTCTCCTTTGTCGGTTCTGGTTTCGTTCATTTCTGAACCGGTTACTACGGTAAAATACTTTCTGATTTCGAAATGCTCCAGGATCTGCTCCACGTATTTTTCCGGTTTGGACGATGCTACCGCCAGAATTTTTCCCTTCTCTTTCAGATACGCCAGAACCTCCGGGATTCCCTCGTATACTTCATTTTCAAAAATGCCCTCTGCCTCGTACCGCTCCCGGTATTTTGTGATGGCCTGCTGTGCTTCTTCGCAGCCAAGGCCTGCAAAATTCATGAAAGATTCCAGAAGCGGCGGTCCCACGTAACAGTTCAGTTTTTCCAGATCCGGCTCTTCGATGCCAAAGGATGCCAGCGCATACTGTACGCATCTTGTAATTCCAGGACCGGAATCGGTCAGGGTTCCGTCCAGATCAAATAATATCATATCTGACATACTCTTATTTCCTCTTTTACTTTTTTATCGTATGACATGTCTTTTATTCTAGCATATCGAAATTAGAAATACAAACAAAACCGGATCAGGCTATTTTCTGCAGAGTGCACGCAGATAGCGGGTGGTCTGATTCTGAATTTCGGCAATGGCACGAATCAGGTTCCAGAGGCGCCTTAAGGACTGCAAGAGGCGGGTTCCTTTTGGTTTCTGGCTGGTTCTTTGGCTGACAAGTGTGGAAGTTTTTGGTTTCACGTTGACTTCCCACGGTTTCATGGTTCGTACAATGCCGTCTGCGCCACGCACTTTTACAGTGATGCGGTTGTAGCCTTCGGAAAGGCTCTCGGCTTTCAGACAGATTTTGTTTTCTTTCCATTCGTATTCGGCTTCGGAGCCATTTACCATGCAGGAAAGAATTTCAGCCGTGTCGGCGGCTCCCTAGAGCAGAATTTCCGGGGTATAACCGGGATCTATTTCGACGCTGGTGTCGGCCGGGCGGATAATCAGGGGGTTCGGCACTTCGAAATCTTCGTCTGCTATCTGTGATAATATGAAATCGGCGATGATCTGCGGCCGTATTTGAGATGGCTCCTCCCCGGCACTCTCAGATGGAGTTTCGGCAGGCGGAGGACTGCTTTCTTCTGTTTGTAGCGGAGTATCATCTGGATCTTGGGTCACCTCCTCGGGCGTGGCTGCAGCAACGGGCAGCTGTTCGTCTGTTTTGAGTTCTTCTTTCTCCGGAGACGATTGCCCGGGCTCCGTTTGTTCCTGCTTTTCTGTGTTTGACTTTCCGGCATCTGGCATTACGGTAGGCTCCTCTTTTTCTGGTGCTTTTGTTTCCGAGGTTTGATTTTCTGACTCTTTTTCGGTTGACGGAGATTCCTGCTTCGTTTCTTCCATATCAGGCTTTTCCGGTTCCGAATCTTCTGGCATCAAATTTTCCGTTCCGGATTTTTCTGAACCTGCATCTTCATAATCTGGTTTTTCTGTGTCCATTTCTCCAAAATCCGTTCTCTCCGAATCTGACTCTTCTGTCTCTGATTCTTTTGTATCTGTTTCTTCACATCCTTCCTCTGATTCCGATTCCCCGGAACCCATATCTCCTGCCTCCGGCAATTCTTCTGGCTTCCCCGATTCTGAATCCTCCGAAATTTCTTCCTCCTCTTCTTCCCACCTTTCCGCTGGTTCTTTCTCCGGATCCGGAATTACCGTCGGGGGAAGCATTTTTTCTTCTTCTGTCTCTTTCTTTCCGGTCTCTGCCGGATCTGTTTTCTCTTCCGGCGGCTCTGGTTCCTGCTCTGGTTTCTCTTCTATAGGCGGTTCTTCTTCTGACTTTTCGTCCGGCAGCAGTTCCTCCGGTCCGGCTTTCCCGTCTGCATCTGTCACATCACTGTTCTCGATGATTTCAGCTTCTAATTCCACGCTTTCCACCGCACTTGCGGCCTCGCCTGTCGTCTGCTGTGTCTCCGCATGGACTTCGATTCCCTGGACGGCCAGGAATCCTGTCATCATTGCGCATATGGTCTTTTTTCTCATCCTGCTTCCTCCCATCTTTTTCTGATCTGCTGATAAAAAATGTCCTCCTCCATTCCCGGAATTTCTGCTGCCTCGTTGAGGTACTGTTCTGTTTTTTCCTGCATGTCGAACTGAAGTGCCAGCTCTGCGGCCCTGAGCAGATTTTTCCGCCGGTTTCCATCCTGTCTGCTGCACAGAAGCCGTTCGTAATAGAGAAAGCTCTCCTGGCACCAGTCCTGTTCTCTTTCCCCATCCCCAGATTTTCCGCCAAGATAGCACGCATCCGCCAGTCTCTGCCAGATAACCGCCTCCCACTGCCCCTCCATATTCTCGCCTGCGGCCTTTTCCAGCACTTCGATTCCTTTCCGCATGGCGTCTATGTCATTTTCACGCGCCAGTTCTTCGGAAAAACTGAAATACATTCCTGCAACAGCAAGATATCTGCGGCAGCGTTTTTCTTTTTCCGGCTCCTGCTGCGTGTCATCATAAAATTCAGCCAGCAATGGCTCCATCTGCATTTTTTCCCTTGCCGCATCATCCGCCAGACAGTATTCCACAAGTTCCTGCTCCACACGCCCCGCCTGACTGAGATGGTCTGCCTTTAAGAACGCTTCCCGCGCTTTCTGGTAGTTCGGCAGACTGCCTTCTTCCACCGGATTTCCGCAGAACCAGAGATCTCCCTGCTCCTCCCATTCGTCTGCCGCCGGAAACTGCCCCCATGGCATCCTGCTGGCAACTGCAGCCGCTCCTCCTGTCAGAAAAGCAAAAACTGCAAAGATCCGCAGAGTCTTCCTGCCTTTTTGCTTTCTTTCCAGCCGCCGCAGTGCCTTTTTGACTTCTCCGGCAGACGCATACCGCTCCTCC
>OJME01003087.1_pt1 | contig 10094 bp, 8 predicted proteins | sample 1597151 | NCBI WGS metagenome assembly OJME01 (sample SAMEA2452118, study PRJEB22498) | human gut metagenome | biome: human feces; feature: human gut; material: feces | place: Australia | collected 2012
GTCTTGCTCACGGCCACCCATGTGAGCAAGCGAAAGCCAGATTCGTTTGTTCATAATAAACTTTATTATAATTTCATTTTCTTACGTAGTAAGGAATCAAGAGGAAAAGTAAAATTCTATATATCTTTTCCCAAAACGGTATAAACGATGATTTTAATATCATTCCCAAATGACCAGTTATCCAAATACTCTATATTTATTCGCACTTTGTCAGGAAACAAAACCTCATGATTATCCTGCCCCGCCAGCAATTCTTCTTCATTACGATATTTCAAACTGGCAGGTCCGGTAATACCCGGTTTTAAAAGCAACATTCTCCTATCGTCTCTCAGCAGATTGTCAGCATATCCCGGGACATCAGGACGAGGACCGACCAAACTCATATCTCCTATCAGCACATTCCACAGTTCCGGAAGTTCATCAATCTTATATTTTCTCAATTTGGCTCCCAATGGCGTGATCCGGCTTTCTCCCTTTACAGAAACAGAACCACCGGAATGCCCAACCGTCATAGAACGAAATTTATACATGGTAAATAATCTACCATACCGCCCAACTCTTTTCTGTTTGAATATAACAGGACCTCCAGGCATCCTAACACGAATAAGAATAGCTGTTACTAATAAAATTGGAGAAAGAAAAAGGAGACCGAGAAAAGCAACGATATGGTCAAAAAGAGATTTCAATAGCACATCAACAAAATTCAATATCAATTTTCTTTACTAGTAATTCAAACACTCCGATTAAGGATCCCCAACCATAAGATAAATGCAATGCCACAAAAGCAGTTAACAAATAAAAGAAGTTCAATCCCTTATTCAGACTAAGCGAAATACAAATACCAACCAACATGGTCAAATAGAGAAATAGAGAAAATAGCGTGAGGAAAATGATCGGAAAATATAGGATAGATAATAATATCGGAATTAATAATGATAAAACAAACAACAGAGGAATAAAATGTCTCGTAGAGAGAGAATCTAACTGCCCAGTATAATACACTGTCAGAACATTCCACTTTCCATTCAAATAATTGTTATGAGAGATACCTCCAAACGTTTCCCTTGCCAAATATGTACAATAAGTATCAGATACAATATAAATATGTCCTCCGCCACGAATAATTCGCTTATTCAGTTCAATATCCTGATTGCGTATCAAACGGACATCATAATATCCATATTTCTCAAAAACATTCCGTTTCCAACAACCAAATGGAACAGTATCGACTTCCATAACTTTACTGACTCCCAAACGAAAGCTCGAATTTCCCACGCCAAACTTATTACTTAGAACTTCCCTTATGGCCAAAGTTTTAGAAGTCTTATTCAAAACATCTGTTCGACAAGCTGCTCCAACATTATCCGCACCAAGTCTGTTAAGTTCACTCACAAGGGTAGAAAAATAATTAGAAGGATATAAAGCATGTGCATCTAAACGCATAATGATGTCTCCAACAGCAGACTCTATTCCAACATTCATAGCAAATGGAACAATCCGATGGGGGTTATCCAGCAGTTTTATAAATGGATATTCAACACTATATCTTTTGATTATGTCACGAGTCCCATCAGAACTCAGCCCATCCACAAATAGAACTTCTAAATTCTCTTGGGAATAGTCTTGAAGTAAAATAGACCGAATGCAAACATCGATATACTTCACTTCATTGTAAACAGGACAGATTACAGACAGCATAATTTACAAGCGACCGTCAATTGCCTCAGTGCCCAGCACCCCCTTGACATCATATACCACCCCATACTCATGAGATAAAAATCGCCGTACATCTATATTTTTAAACTGATTATGAGCGACTCCCAATACAACAGCATCAAACTTTTCTTGTAAATCATCTATATCATTATTTATCACCCGAATACCATATTCTCGAAAAACTTTCTCGCTATCAGCCCATGGATCATAAATAACAATATTACTTGAATATTCATTTAAAGTAGAGTATATATCAACAATCTTTGTATTTCGAATATCCGGACAATTTTCTTTAAATGTTATTCCAAGAATCAATATCTTTGAGTCTTTTACAAGTACTCCTTTTTTATTCATCAATTTGATTACTTGATTAGCCACATAATCTCCCATTCCGTCATTCAGTCTACGAGCAGCAGACATAATCCGGGGCAATACCCCATATACTTGAGCTTTTTGAATTAAATAATAAGGATCTACGCTGATGCAATGACCTCCTACAAGACCCGGCTTCAATTTTATAAAATTCCATTTGGATGAAGCGGCTTCGATTACATCATTAGTATCAATGCCCATAGCATTAAATATCTTAGCCAATTCATTCATAAAAGCGATATTAACATCACGCTGTGAATTCTCTATTATTTTTGAAGCTTCAGCCACTTTTATAGTAGGGGCCTTATGAGTGCCATTCACCAATACAGAATTATACACAGCATCTACAATATCCGCTATTTCCGCTGTCGATCCAGATGTAACCTTTTTAATTTTTTCAACAGTATGCTCCTTATCACCCGGATTTATACGTTCCGGAGAATAACCCGCAAAAAAATCAATATTATATTTCAATCCCGAAACTTTTTCAACAACAGGTAAACATTCTTCTTCTGTAACACCTGGATAGACAGTCGATTCATAGACTACAATATCTCCTTTAGATAAAACTTTTCCAACAGTTGTACTTGCACCAATTAAAGGAGTCAAATCGGGACGGTTATTAATATCAACAGGGGTTGGGACAGCTACTACATAAAAATTACAATCTTTAATATCATCAAGTTTCGTCGTACAAAAGAAACCATTTTCCTTTATTGCAGATTGCAATAATTCATCACTAACTTCCATTGTTGAATCATGTCCACCCATCAATGAATCAACCCGTGACTGATTCATATCAAAACCAATAGTTTTATACTTTGTTGAAAACAAACGGGCCAAAGGAAGCCCTACGTAACCGAGACCGATTACGGCAATTTTTATAGATTTCATATAATATAAATATTAAAGACTAAACACTCTATGAAAAGGGGCTATTATTCTATTCATAAAAAATAGAAGATTATACTGAAATGGTTTAGAAAAATAAATTTTTAGGAATGAAAATGAAATGCATATTGAAAGTTCCAAACTTCGCATCCTACTTTTATTTTCATGTGATATTGAAGTTATTCTAATTCTGCGATAATAAATAGTATCCTTATTTGCAAAAATAACCTTACTCACCCTATCAGAAATTAAAGCCATAAAAAGTGAATCCTCGCCAATTTTAAAATTAGAGTCAAATTTTCTTCCGGCTATAACATCTTTAGGAATTATTTTACAACAACTAGATGAAAAAAAACTTCTCACTTTTATCTTTTTTGTAATAGCTCCACCATCGGCATATCTAAGAAAAGATTTCGTTATGTAATCAGCATGACATTTAGTTATGCTATCGCTGAAAGCATAGACATTACTAACTACTATGGCATTTTTCTCCTTTTCAACCTTTTCTAACAAGTCCATTAAATAATTCTCAGAAATGAGATCGTCATCATCTAAAAAACAAATATAATTCCCAGAAGCATATCTTAAACCTATATTTCTGGCATTCGCTGCTCCTGCTGTTTCAGCATATAGTATTTTTATATTTATCTTTTGGGCAAAAAATTCACATTGTTTTAATATATATCTAACACTATCAATAGTACAGCCATTAATCACTATAATAACTTCAAATCTTTTCTTATCCAGAGTTTGATTTGCAACTGATTGTAAGCACTCACTAAAATAAAAATCAGGATTATACGATGGAATTATTAAAGAAACAAGCATAGAAACTAAAACTTAAAATCAATTTGTTTTCCTGCATAAATACCTGTTGGAAAATAAATTAACTGGGAAAGATTATTTATTGTTATCTGTATATAATGTAAATTTTGACTAGGATCTACAACCCATCCTTTATTTTCATCGCAATAATAAATTAAAGAACACGGATTAGATACTTCAATTTCATTATTCATACATGTATATTTACCACTCTCAAAAAAAGAAACATATAAGACATGCGATAATTTGTCATATATTGCATGAATATCTTTCGAATAATATATACTATAAATATCTAAATCGGATATTTTAAAATTGTCTATCCCAGGAATCAATGCATACGCATAGCTATCGGTAATATCATGCTTTACCCACATCGTAAATACTTCCATAGAACAATCAGAAGAATATCCTTCATTAATCAGTCTCCAAGAACTTTCTCTTTTGTTATAACTGATATGAAAAACGTTTAAATCCAAAGGAATATAATAAATATTATTATGATAGACATAATCAAAATGCCCTTCTAACACACTTTCATTGCTCAATAATAAATTATTAGCTTCTCCTACATATTTATAAATCACTTCTCCAACCTTAGCACATTGATTCACACAAGTTCTTAAGTCAGAATACGAAGAAGAAATATTCGTTCCAATACAAATGGCTCCTTGAGGTATAAAAAAATAGCTCTTTCGAGCAGAAACCCCATAATCTGCATAATCTAAAGAAAATATTCCATTATTGTTCTTATCAGAACATCCTCCACAATAATCTGACTTACCATAGACTCCCCAGTCTTTTTCAAAAGCAGGAAGGATATAAGAAGAAGTTACACCTGGGATTAAAGTCCAATCCCAACATGGGAAAATATTAAAATATTCATCACCACTTACTCTAATAGAAGTTGCCCCACAAGACAACAATGTACCCAAAAGATTTTCTCCATTCCCTTTTTCTGGTTTCTTAATACGCTTAGAAGTACCTGCAACAGTTATGCTAAACCTATCAGAATTATGAATAGCATAATCTGAACAGTAAAATATTTTAGTAAAATCTTCTACCCCTGATGAAGGAGACGTAATCATTCTTATTCGATCTTCAATTATGTTATATTGTTGCAAACTATCAACATCTATTTTTTTTATTAATCGCAGAATCTTTAAAGAATTAATATTCTTCAAAAAGTCTGGTCTTGATACACCACCACGTCCCCCAGCCAAAAAATCGATGTAAGGTCCTCTTAGAACATTTTGATATGTAGACAAAATATATTGAGAAAGGAAATCAACAACTCTCTTTTCCAAAAATTGAGTATTATTAACAAAAGAGGCCATCTGTAAAATATTCAAAAGTAAATCCTCGCCGTACCCACTTATATATCTAATATCATCTGATAAAACACTACCATCAATAAGAAAACCATTATTAGATCGATTATCAAATGTAGCAGATGACAATACTAACTTTGAGCACTTCTCTACAATGGAATCGTTTTTCATTAAAACTCCTTTATAAAAATGATATATAGCAATATCTGTTTGATTCGTTCCACTACTAAAATCATCGGGATTCAGTCTATTTAATAAATTTATAAGATCAGAATAAATATTATCTTCAATAAAATTATCACAATCAAACAATATCAAAGCCTCTCCCAGCCTTTTTGACACTCCGATAGAATTCCACCACCAACTATCAGAATTATATAAATCAGCATCATTCCAATATTCAAATAATGATTTGATATAAGTACTCATTTTATCATTGTGATAATACATACTCTTCGGACTGGACCATGCAACACACATTTCACGTAAACGCTCCAAATGCATCGCAGGCTTCCATACAACAACACTATTATCAGAATAATCAATATCAACAAATTTTCCTAAATCAAAATTCTTCAAATATGAATTTACCCTTATATCAATATCACTAATATCATAGTTGTTAAGCAACTCCTCGCTAATATTCTCTTTCAAAGTAGAATATGTAGAAAGTGAATCTTTGGGTATATATTCCGAATAGCTATCTCTATCATGACAAGAGCATAGAGATATACAAATATATATGTATAAAAGCCTGCGCATTATGAATATTATTTATAAGGAGAATGCTTTAAGTTATAATTATCTCGTTCATTATATGATGGGAAATAACCTTTAATCACATACTCCAAATAGTTAGAATATGGAATATAACGAAAATCAGCATATATTCTGTTACTTCCAACAAAAGCAAGTAAAAGCAAATACAATGTATATATAATCTTTGACCTCAAATTAAACATAGAAGATAGTAAAGCAATAGCCGCACAGAAGAAAACACATAAATACAACTGAAAGCGAGCAAAGATCTCTATCGTTGTAGCTAAACGATAAAATAAAAGATAGATAATAGCAGAGTTAAAAATGATTATTCCATTTTCATACGACTCTATGTTTCGTCTTTTTAACAATAGAACAACAAAAAACAATATATGAAAAATCATACCAAAAGAGAGTAATCTCCCCTCTGCATAAATACTCTCATTCACAATATAAGAGTTCAACTTCGCAGAAACATAAGGAATCCCTCCTGCTATATAATCAATAAAGTCAACCAAAAAATCTTTTGAAGCAAAAAAGACATTAAAAAGAACAAATAACAAAACAAACCAAAAATTCTTTATTTTTTTATTTGCAATAAAATAAAATGGTAAAAAGATTATAGCAGAAGTGTGGAATAGAGATGCTAAACAAATTAATCCACAATATATGAATAGTTTTTGATGCACTATATATTTTACAGCAAATATAAAAATTGAAATAGCTATCAAATTTCTCATTGGATTATCAATAAATAAATAAAAGCCATACCAGGGAATAAAGTACATAAAAGCAATATACTTTTCTTTGTCAGAGTACTTTATCAACGCTTTTACTATAATAAAAAAAACCACAACTTTAGTAAAAATGAAAAATATCCAAAAATCAATCTTTAAATATTTAAATCCAAGCATATAAATATAATAACCGGGTTCTGCATAATAATCAGAAAATAGATTATCTAAATCAATTCTATTATACATTATTTCATATCCTCTCCAATCAGAGCCGCACATGTAGCCAAAACATAGAAACAAACATAAAAAGCAGCAATAGAAACAAAAAAATTTCACACTACTCTGAGTCTGTTTAATATATCTAAATAATAGACACAGAATAAAAGAAGATATGTATAATATCATTAGAATAGATCATTAAATGTTTTTAGAATACTACAGCCTCTATACTCTGATTTAACAGCCATATTTATTTCTATATCTCCATTAATGAAATCAAAATACATTTGCTCAATAGCATTTAGAATGGAAGTGACATTAGTACAATCCGCATAATATTTAACTATATCTTCTGAATATAAATCATGTAATACTCCATCTTTTGGACTAATTGAAAATATATGTTTATGACACTGCATATAATCACTCACTTTAGTTGGTAAAAAAATCCCTTCATAACATGGAGCTTCAATAATCATAGCAATATCATAGTTCTTTATAATTTCTAAACTTTCGTCATATGATACAGGATCTAATATTACAACATATTTTGTTAAATATTTATTTTTAACATTTTCTTCAAATCCATCATCCATTACACCAATAAATGTAAACTCAATACGAGCCTCAGGAACTTTCTCTAGAAAAAGCATTAAACCTTCTAAGAAAAGATTAGGATCACGAGGTGAATGCAGATTACCTGTGTGTACAATTCTAAGAATATTTTTAGAGCTAATATTGGGAGTATGAGTTTCATCAAGTACAATATGAGGAACAATACGCGTCTTTTTCATATCAACGTCTAAATATTGCAACATATAATCTCTTAATCGTTCAGAGGGAAACATATGAATATCAGCATACTTAGCCATAACTTTCAACAACCTTCTTTTGCTATAAGACAGTTTAGCCATTGGGCCATTGCCATACGGATAGGGATACTTTTCATGTGGAAATGGATCATTCCAAGTTGCAACCCATTTTATATTATATTTCTTTTTCAAATAATACCCAAGTAATTCACTTGGATAATTCTTTGTTATCACATAGTCATATTTTTTCTTTGCAATTAACTGCTTACATACCGTTAATCCTAAATATGCCCAATGAGCCCCCTTATAAACAATTCCAAAACTCAGATATGTTAACAAGTGAGTCCAAACAGTTTGAATTGATACCTTATTATCAATTTCAAGGATATGAAGACTACTCAAATTTATTAGTGTCTGTTCGTATTGTTCTTCTGGATATTGGGCCCATTTCATTTTTTTAGAAATGACATCTATTTTATAGCCATTATCGCATAATAACTTTAACTGCTTTAGGTTAACAATTGCTTCTGCAGAATTTGCCGGAAAAGAAGCTGGAGCTATAAAAAGAATCCTTTTCCCCATCATGGTAATCGCATTTTCAGAAATTCAACAATCCGTTTTGACGCATTTCCATCACCATATGGATTAGTCGCCCTATTCATTTGAGTGTAATACAATTCATTTTCAAGTAGCAGAGAAACTTCTTCTACAATTTTCGTACAATCTGTTCCAACAAGTTTTACAGTTCCTGCTTCTATTGCTTCAGGACGTTCAGTTGTATCCCTCATGACCAATACCGGTTTACCTAAACTTGGTGCTTCTTCTTGAATCCCTCCACTATCTGTCATTACAATACAGCTTTTTTCCATTAGAAAAATAAATGAAAGATATTCAAGTGGTTCTATAAAAAAGACATTAGATAATTTTTCATCCTTAAAGATTTGATAAATAGGTGTACGAACATTGGGATTTAAATGCATTGGATAAACAAAGTCAACCGTCTCATATCTCCTAGATAAAGTTCTAATTGCCTTACAGATATTTACAAATCCATCCCCAAAGTTTTCTCTGCGATGCCCTGTTATCAAAATCATCTTTCTCCCATTCTGCAAACGTTGAACATCATATCCAACTCTCAACAAGTTTAAAGCCAAATTTTTCTCTAAATCGTAATTTGTATTTATCTTATCAACTACAATATGTAGAGCATCAATGACAGTATTCCCTGTCACTAAAATATTTTTACTTTCTATATTTTCATGAAGAAGATTCTCACGACTCAAAGAAGTCGGAGCAAAATGATACTGACAAATACGGCTAGCAAGTTGTCGATTTATTTCTTCAGGCCACGGGCTATAAAGATTATAAGTTCTTAATCCTGCCTCCACATGAGCAACCGGTATTTTTTGATAAAATGCAGCCAAGGATGCAGCAAAAGTAGTAGTAGTGTCACCATGTACAATTACAATATCAGGAGCATATTTATTCAAAGCATCTCTCATACCAATCAAAACACGGGAGGTTATATCATACAAATCTTGTCCTCCTTTCATGATATTAAGATCAACATCTGGAATTATTTCAAAAAATCCAAGAACCTGATCAAGCATTTCACGATGTTGCCCTGTCACACAAACTATTGTTTCAAAATTATCGAACGCTTTATTCAATTCCATTATCAATGGACACATCTTAATTGCCTCCGGACGAGTCCCAAATACCAACATCACTTTTTTCATTACAAATATTTTTTTACTATATACTTTACATAAGCCAATAACACAAGCAATAAATACAAATAATATGGTTCTTTTATTTTCATGATCTCTTTATAACATCTCAGCTTATTTCTTGAAGATAATCCTTGACTCGCATCATATATTGAAATAATAATAGGAACATAAAAGTAATTACTATTAATTTTGTGCAGTCTATAAAAAAAATCAAAATCAGCAGCAATATGATAACGAGTATCGAATTGTAGTCTTTGTAAATATTCTCTTCTACAAAAAATAGACTGGTGACATGATGGCATATATTTATAAAGACTATTTTTCTTATATTTTTTAGAATTATAAGTAGTCAAAACATCTTTCTCATCATAACGAAATATAGTATCACCATATATTAGAGATGATGCTAATGGTATGGAGGCACAAAATATATTAGATACAACATCTCCATTATAAAACACATCTCCACTATTCATAAATAAAATCCAATCACCAGACGATAGACTTACTCCTTTATTCATCGCATCATATATACCATTATCATCCTCAGATATATAAACATCAATAGAAGATAAGTAAGTCTTTACAACATCTTTCGTTCCATCCACACTATCACCATCAATTACGATATATTCCAAATTGCTATAACTTTGTCCAATTATAGATTCAACAGTACGTGATATATTATGGACATCGTTA
>OJME01003089.1_pt1 | contig 10087 bp, 15 predicted proteins | sample 1597151 | NCBI WGS metagenome assembly OJME01 (sample SAMEA2452118, study PRJEB22498) | human gut metagenome | biome: human feces; feature: human gut; material: feces | place: Australia | collected 2012
AATGTTAATACCGTGTACTTGAATTTTGTTCCGATTATTTCGCTGCTCATTTGTTATTTAATTCCTTGCCTTTAATCTATTCATTTTCTAAAATATATTCATATTTATTATCTTCGCTCCAACGGCTGTCTATATCCTTAACAGACAGCGCATTGATCGAGCCGTCATCTCTGCCAACAGCCACGATCGCATATTTATTGCTGTCTGAAATTTCATACATATATACATCGGCTAAAACATGTTCCTTGTCATTGTCAAGAGATTCGGCATACGGAGCACCGAATTTTTCCTTAAAGCTCAGAAAATCTCTGCTGTTCCATGCGGTTATATCATCATATTTTACAATACTTTGTGGATTGATTATCCTGTAAATATCTATAACTTCGTACTTATTGCCCGTCTGAGCCACTAAATAACTGCTGCTGTCGCCATAACCGGAAGCAACGCAGCAGTTATGGTCTGCAATTTCAATAGTATTGACAGTATTACACTCGATATCACCGGACTCATAATCCAAAGTATTTATGGATATGTTATAAACGCCGACCAGATCTTCCCCATCATCATGCTTTTCATCGATGGGACAAACTGCTATATATACCCCATATTTTTGCTTATCCGTGATAATATAAAATGATCTGGAAAGAAAAGCACTGGTATAATTTTTCCCTGAAGAACTGGCGCTCACAGTATCCTTTTCATACTCTGTCGTGCGAATTATATCGCCTTCAAATCCATCAATCAGCGCTTGTATATCAGCGTCAATACCATCTGAATTTTTCAGACCGTTACACAGTAAGGATTTTACGCCGTCTTTATCCCCATCGTCTATGTATGTCAATAATTGATCTACCGTATCTGCGTAGAACTGATCGTTGTATTTATACTCAACACCGTTTATGATAGGCGTTTCTTTAATGGCACAACTACTCAGAGATATCACCAATACTAAGCTTGAAATAAGTCTGATGACTTTTTTCATTTATTATTTCTCCTTCCAGTCTAAAGTTGCTATGTAAGTCTCATCTGAGAATGACCACCCTGCAGTTCCGTCAGTCGCATCTCTGAAAGCCTCATACATGATCTCGCCATTCTCCATCCTCAATATCCGGTTTTTAAGTATTCATACTTATCGTAAAAGTCATTCTTGCTCTTATTAATAACATCAGCGACATCGCCGTCGATACGCACAACATCAGAAACAAACTCATTTACATCTTTTTTGAGATTATCAAAAGCGTCGATCTTATTTTCCTGAGTCTGTGTAGACGCTTTTATAGAACTAATTACATCGTCAACATTGCAAACGCTGATTACAATTTTTAAGATCTAGTTTTTGTAATCCAATTAACCTTATATTCTATTATTTGGTCATCAACATTTTCTGTTATGAAATACAAGAATTTATCATAATTTTTCATTTTGCTGTCTACGTAAAACTTTCGTATACCCGCATATACTTTTATTCGTGTAACAATATTGGTTTTTTGATCAACTGTATCCGGTTTTATAATAGTAACTTTTTTTATCTCATCAGTTGTTATTTTTATTCGGATACCGCAGGTTTTAACAACCATTATTTCATCTTTTCGTACTTTAATTTTCAGAGTAGTGAATAATACAGGAAAAGAAAGCAAAACACAAAAAACAAGTAATCCTATATACATAAACCAATTTGCTTTAAAAGAGTGTTCAACAAAATCAATTATTTCAAGTATAATTACAAAAGAAAAAAGTACGGCTACTAAAAACAGTAAGACATATCCATTATGTCTAATCTCAAAATAATTGTTTTTAGTTCTCAATCAACAGTTCACTCCTTTAATCTTTTATTGCATCAATTCCGCCTTGACCAATATTCTCAAAAAAACCTTCTATATATCCACCCACAAGACCATTGCGAAGAGTTTTGAAATATCTGCTAAAAATATCAAATTTAATCTTTCATCCAAGCTTCATCATAATTTGGATGTTCATTTAAGCATTTCAAATCAATTCCATGAGTATCATGCCCTAAATATGAGAACTCTTCTAATTTTGGTAAGTTTAACACAAAGCTTATGTCTGTAATATTACAATAAGAAACATCTAAAGCTTTTAGATTATAAAGTTTATTTATAATTTCTTTATCAATTGAGTGTATATTCGTAGAATTTATATTGAGGGATACAATATTCTCCCAATTAACACTTTCATCATCCAGCTTGGTAAAATCAGCTCCTGAAATTGAAAGTGATTTCAATTCCGTTAATTCGGATAAATCAGGTAAGGTTTCAATTTGAACATCGTATAATTCCAACGATTTTAAATTCTTGAAGCTTCCCTCTGTTCCGAGCAAGTCAATATCGTCAATTTTAAAACGAGCACCCCCATAAGGATTAGATCTAATGCATAAACTTGATAGACTTCTGATATCTGCCAGCTTTCTTATTGAACCAATAGGTGAATCTACAATATTAACAGAAGTTAATTTTTTTAGTTTAGTTAACTCTTCAAAAAAGTTCTGTGCATCTGAAGCGTCACTGATTCCGACAATAGTAATTGTTTCAAGATTCGTTAATTTGCTGAGCAAATCATAATCGTGTCCCAAAAGTGCAACATCAGAACCCGGATCACAAACCAACTCACGTATCTCATCATAATTCTGACTTGTTTGATTAATACAATCGTTAATGGTTTTTCGTTTCCACTGTAAATCAGCCTCTGTTTCATTATCACTGCTTAAGAACCATATTCCGAAACCTATTACAATAGCCAAAAATATTATAAGAATACAAGTAATAATTATCATCGTAGAAAATATGGTTTTATGTTTCATTATAAACAAATCCCTCATTAAGTTAATCTTGCAAAAATGTTATAAAGGCATCAATATGCTGTTTATATTTATCTGCTCTCTTCTTTTTTCTCCTTCAAGTTCACCATCAATATAAGCACCCAAAGTAGATTTAACATCGTAATTTATATTATTGCGAATTTGATCAATACCACCATTATTTAATATGAACTCCGATTTAGGATCGATTCTGCCATCCATTACAGCCTTATTATATTCCTGTTGAACTTTCAGAAAATTACTGTTACTGTTCTCAAATTTATACTGTATATTATTCGGATCAATATCAGATAAAAAATCCTGATCGTCATACCTTGTCGAAATAATATCTCCACTATAGGATATCATTCTGTCAGTACTTCCATTAGCAAAATCCACAATGTCTAAATTATCATTAAATTCAACATACTGTAATGCCTCATGAACAAAATCTTTCATAACCTCCGAACCCAATTCATTTGCTCTCCTTTTAAATTCTTCAGCAGTTGGAGAATTTTCCCCATTGAAAAGATTTCCCTCTTCTCGTGAGAATCCGAAATGTAATTCAATATTCTCATAATTAGAACCATGTTGCACATTTAGAGCAATTGCAAAATCAATAGCATCAGCCACATTTTAGTCAATAGTCACAACATCGGAAATATTTTCATTAATGTTATTCAAAAGGTTCAATTTTTCTTAATGAATTTGTGGTAAAAATTAAATTTATATAATTGTTTCAAATTAACGTTTTAATTTTTTCAAACGTTTCTATACCCTTAAAATTATCAAAATGAAAATATAATCTATTTTCATTTGTTACCCATGTACAGATCATATAACATAGACCTTTTATAATAGCTGATTTTTGCGGATTGTTTGAGTACGGTTCACAATTATAAAGAAATTGTTGAAACGTAATATTTTCAAAAGGAAAATATATAACTATAGTTTCACATAAGCTTTTAAACAATAAATTGACAGATATATTAAAAAAGTCATTATTTGCTACAATAACAATATCGGTATTTTCGTTTTTAGTTATCAATGATGCATATGTTTGCTTAGAATTAGTAATAATTTTTGTTAATTCATCATTCTTACAAATATCGCAAATTTCAAGAAAGAAAAAAGATGGTGCTAGCTTAATTATTTTTGTTAATAACTTTGTAGAAACATCACCATCTATAAATGCTTGTTTCACTTTTTTCTTTTGATCATTCTTTCTGCGTAACACCTATTACTCCTCCTAATATTGAAGTCAATCTAACATGTACATCACGTTTATCGGAATCAAATATTCATTTCATGGATTTCATGAAATTAGGCATACTATAGTATAAATTATATGTAATATGCGTATGAAAAAGTTGTCTTCCAGCCTCAAAATCCAATCTGAAAGTTTTTCCAATTTTAAATATTGTTCCACCAGAATTAGGGTTATTAAGTCCGTTTGGAGACCATATTTTTATTTTACCCAAAGTTTTACCTGAGAAATTATTTGGCTTGAATAATTGCAGTTGTTCACCGCCAAATATCAATGTACCGCTTCTAGAAAATTATAATATTGCAGATATTGTCTGCGCACCACCAGCAAGAATTCCACCCCACATAAATCCACTAGCGAAACCATCTACAAATGATCTTAACACTTTTCCCAAAATCGTTTTAAAACTATCTCCACTGAAAATCGAAACTATCAGTGAACTCATCACACTAATCCCACCAGATATAAACCCTGCCATTGCAGCTGCCTTAAATCCTATACCAAGTGTTGCTAAAAATGAGCCACCTGTCAATACGGTCAAAACAGCACCAATAACAATACATATAGCGCCTATAACCAACTCTTTCCAATGATTCTTACACCATTCGCCGACCTTTTTGCAGCCGTCTTTGAATTTCTCCCAACCGCTTTTTTCACATTCGGGCTTCATGTAGTAGTACTCGTCGTAAAAATCGTCTTTGCTCTCAATAATAGTCAGAGTTTATACAGTTGTATTTTACTACAACTCCTAATAATATCTAAAAGCTGTGAGACTTTTTCTTGGTTGCTTGGCAATTTTACACCTCCGTTATTCTATTTTTACAAATTTGATATCCGATTGAGTAATTTACATTATTTATTTAAACTTGAAATCTTTTACCATATGTATTTAAGTATAGTCTGTATCCTATCTCAAATAACATTAATTGAGCAAATCAACGTTAATACAATCTCCTAAAACAATTAAATCGTATTTCTCATCGTTACCTTTTTCAAAAAATCTCCAACATTCTGTATTGTTTGTAACTTCCAAATATACAGTCAATGTGATACTTTTATTAAATATAATCACCAAATCACCAAATTCCGTGATTTTTACTTTTTGAACAATAAGGTTATTAAGTAAATCGTTTTTGTTAGAGGCAACCCATTTATCAAATATATTTGCACCATTAACATCCCACTCAAATAAATCATCATCACTTTCTGATTCCAATTTATTATATTTGTCTGTGTCAGTAACCAAAATTTTTTCATTGTCACATATTCTAAATAAAGTCTGCATTAATAATATATAACATTTACCGTGCTCATCAACAAAATCAATCCAAATGTCCCCATGATTTCTATTAATATCAGCAACCTTATTTCCAACAAGTACTTGAAGTCTTTCTGAAATATAATTTCTCTCTTTTTTATTCACTAACATTATCCTCCCGACATTGAATCCCTCTGCCAGTTATAACAAGATGTCTTTCTTTTCCATGCCATACAAAGAAACGCCAACACTCATCATTAGAAGTTGTATCAACAAAAACATTTAATGTTATAGAATTACTAAATTTAATTTTAAGATCACCAAAATTGTTTATTTCAATAGATTTAATTACAATATTATCTGAAAAATTTTTGTTGAAATCATCGCACCATTTGTCAAATAAATTATTACCTTTTACATCCCAATTAAAATTTTCAGTTTCGGTCATTGGTGATATTGGCTGATATTTATCCATATCAGTAATTAATACTTCTTCGATATTACAAAATCTAAAAAAAGTTTGCATATGGAGTGCATAATCTTTACCATCAATTCCTTTCATGGCAATCCAAACTAAATCAGCTGCTCTCCCTATTTTTATACTTTTCGCACCTTTAATTTTATTGATGCATTCCGTTATTGTATTTTTTTCTGATAAAGTCATTGTACTTCCTACCTATACTCCAAAATAATTCAAAGCCTCTTCTAGTGCTTCTTGATAATCCATGCCTTCGTCATGTAATATATCATGTATATTATCTTTTATCTTATTTTCTGGCACACCACGTCTTTTCAACTCACGTGTTATTGCTTTAACTTGTTTTTGTTGTTTTTTCTGATCTCTCGGAGATTTACCTTTTTGTCTACCCATACGTTCGCGTCTAGAATAATCTTTCCCAGCATTATGTACCAACACACCAAAGCCACTAACGTGATACGTATGGAAATCCTCCACCTGAAAATTATACACCTTAACAGAATCATCTGTCAACTCAACATCAAAATTTTCAACCAAAAGAACATTGCAATTAGAATTAAGAAGTTCATATCCGATTACAAGTTCTCCTGCTTTGATAAAGCCTTGATTTTTACATAAAACGGGTGGTCGGATGGTCAACAGTTGCAACGATTTCTTCACCGTTCACAGTGAGATGAACAAGCGTTGTTACCTCTCTTATATAGGTTTCAAGAACAGGAGTTCGCTATAAGTTCAGATAAGCGACCATCTATCGAAAGTGTCATTTTATCACCTCGTCATTACTCAATTGAAATGAACCATATCATAAGGATAATACTGCTCATTTTGTAAATCGTTATCATCTAGTTGGAGCCTTTTAGCAATAGCACCAGCTTCAAAACACCAATATCCATAATACTGATATTTATTCACCAGTTCATGTGTACCATACCAAGCACTATCTACAGAGCCTTTATACCATCCTCTCAAATATTTTAGAAAAGCATCTCTATCTTCATCGTTAATGCTTTTTACTAACTTTTTGTATGGACGAGGGAAGGATATTTTCGATGTATCAAACTCACTTTTATTTCCAATGAGGATAAAATCTAATAATGAATCATATGTTTCAGATTTCCTCAATTTATTTTTTATTATATTCAACTTACCATCGTCCAAATTCAGAAGATATGCTAAAGAAGCAAAAATAATATTGCTCTCGTATACTGAATCATCCCAAGCTTCACCAAACAAATCTAAAGAAGATTCAAATTCTTTTTTTATTTCTTCAATTGAATCACCTTTTGAATACTTAGCGATTATTATCCCGATTTTTTTTTGTAAAATGTAATCTTTTACAAAAAGTATCTTGTCATTTAAGTATTTTCCAGCAGCAATACCCTCTTCAAATCTTTTGATTCCTTCTGACATTTTCAAAATATACTCATCAAAATACTCTTTTGATTTAATTGTATCTCGCATAATATTCTCCTTAATATCAAAAATTCTTGATGTAAATAATTGTCTACTTTAATGACTTAACACTAGTTGTAACATTTACTAAACCGTTATCGTTACTTACATTTACTCTGAACAATTCCTTAACAGTATCACCAGTTGCAAGTCCTTCGATTATGTCATCTGGGTCATCGACTATTTTTCCTATATTATTTTTTATCTTAGTAAATTTCACTTTTATTATTGTTTGGCACTAATAAAAGAGGTCATTCTATTTCAAACCATTTCCATGGCTGCGTTTCATCATCACGGAAAGCGCCGCATCCTAGAGGAAGATCACATAATTCACCAATAGAAGAATCAATCTGCTCCATTTCCGAAATCGATATTATAGCAGCACTTTCTTCACTAACGTCCTCTTCGTCCAGAAATTCCCACATTCCATCTTCTTTATCATGGAAAACTAAAACTACTTTCTTTTTTTTGTTAATAATATCTACAGTTGTTATTACCATTGTATTTTCATCAATATCAAACATAATTTTTCCTCACTTATTTGATTTAAAAATATTTTCTTCTCTTGATAAAACCTGTACATTAGAATAACTATTACTTCCTCCACTGCTTCTTGGCTTTATGTGGTCAATTTGAACTTCCAATGGATCTGGCGTTACGTTTAGCTTACTTTGAGTTGCGGGAACAAGTTCTTTTCCTGACATATCAGATTTTATTTTTCCGCCATTTCGTCTCATATTTTCTTGTATTATCTGTCTTTTTTGAGCCTTTGTAAACTTTTTCCCTTCACCTACATATTTTGAATCTTTTAGATTAGAATAATCACCAGCATTATGTACCAATACACCTAATCCACTAACGTGATATGTATGAAAATCTTCTACCTGAAAATTATACACCTTTACGGGTTTATCTGTCAACTCGACATCAAAATTTTCAACTAAAAGAACATTTCCGTTTACATCAAGGAGTTCATCACCAACTATTAGTTCTCCTGCTTTGATAAAGCCTTGATTTTTTATATAAAACGGGTGGTCAACAGTTGTAACGATTTCTTCACCGTTCACAGTGAGATGAACAAGCGTTGTTACCTCTCTTATGTAGGTTTCAAGAACAGTTTTCGGAGAAGTTTCCATTGTTTCAGGGTCTGTTGAAATGACTTTATCTCCTGCTTTTATGTTTTCAATAGCAACAAGTCTGCTTGCTGTTAGTATCATTGTTCCTGCAACGAAACAAGTAAGCGTTTCTTGATGCTTTTTCATTGAATTATAAGTGCTTCCACTAAAAACAGCTAAGGCACTTACTGTAAATTGAAAGCCATTGTATAATTTGCTGGAGTGAAGTTTCTGATTGAATTGCACAAATGCAAACTATGTTTTAATTAATCAATGACTATTCATTATACATCTTTTCTATAAAATCATTGAAATCATATGCGCACAGTTGTGCATCTTCAATATGAATTGATTCAAAAGGGATTTCAACGATTGTTACATTTTCATTTCTAATATCAAATGCGTATGCAATGTCTCCACCATCAGAACCAAAATATAAAATTCCAGGAGTATATTGATTTACTGAATATGCTTCATTTAGTGAAATAATTTCTTCAATTGGCCATATAACCAAATATGAATTTTCTCCTAATTCACCTTCTGCACCATTTGAATACAACATAAATTCTTTATATTGAATAGGTAGCTTAACGCCAATGCGGTTCTCTACCTCCATTATTTCTTTTTCATCAGCGGACTTATTTAAATCCATCTTACTTACTAGATTGATAATATTCTTATTCATTACAAATTTCTCCACATTATTGTGAGGATTGTATTTTGTTTAAAAAATTACGAATAACTTTCTTCTCCATTTCGGAGCAACTTATTAGTACTTTTTTGGCATTTATTGAGACGTTATGCTTTTCTTCAACAGTTAACAAAGAAAAATTTGCATCTCTTAACGAATCAATACAAGTAATTAATAAATTACTATTTTCTGTTTGAGTTAATATTATCAGAATCTTAACACTATATTTATTGTTAACATCTGCCAAACATTCTGCAAGCCGTACTTGACTTTGAATATCATAATTTTGCATTTTAGAAATTAGTAAAGTCCATTCTAAATCTGAAAAATGTTTTAGAAAATCTTCACATAAGAATAATGCGTCATCATACCAATAATCATCTGAAAAATTCCCTTTTATGTATTCTTCAAATTCATTTAACATAAGTTTCCTCCTATTGGGATGTAAACCCAGTTGGCAAGCCAATTGTTCCGCCACCTGTTGGATATCCTGCGATTACGTTGTTTCCTTGTTTTATAACTTCTATTTGAACTCCATCGATAATATCTCTATATAAATACGAATTGTCGGCTATTCTTTTACCAATTGGAACGCCATCTCCAACTTGTTTTATACTATCAATAATCTTAGCATCAGACCAGTTATCCGGGAAAATAGTGCTTGTTTTAATTTTGGATACATTTCCATCTGGAAACTCTGTTATGAATTTAATTTTTTTAGTTCCATCTGGGAATGTTTGTTGTACTTCTACTGAATATTTAGGATTAGCATCATTTATTTTGGGTGAATGTCCACCCTTAATTCTGTTGGAAGAACCTACACGTTCACCTTCAAGTATTTTATTTTCCATATCGGGTGTAACAACTGTGGAGTAATCTGCATTATGAACCAAAATCCCGTTCTTACCAACATAGTAAGTATGAAAATCCTCCACTTGAAAATTATACACCGTTGTAGGTTCGTCTGTCAACTCGACATTAAATTTTTCAACTAAAAGAACATTTCCGTTT
>OJME01003100.1_pt1 | contig 10052 bp, 8 predicted proteins | sample 1597151 | NCBI WGS metagenome assembly OJME01 (sample SAMEA2452118, study PRJEB22498) | human gut metagenome | biome: human feces; feature: human gut; material: feces | place: Australia | collected 2012
GCTGGTGCAGGCGGTTACAGCCATGCTGAACGCAAATGTTTACCGCGGCACCACCGGCATCTCGCTGCTCAGCGGCATGGCCGCGCCGGAACTGCGCCTTACAACCGAATTCAGTGCCGATAACGTTGTTATTCCTTCGGAAAAAGCAACCAGCATGGCACTGGTATTAAACGAAATGCTGCAAAACTGCTTTGACCATGCCTTTACAGGGCGCACGCAGGGAGCCATCAGCGTGGAGCTGAAAAAAACAGAAAACGGCTGCCGCCTTACCGTATGCGATGACGGCAACGGCCTGCCGCCGGGCTTTAACGGCGTGCCGCAGAGCAGCTTGGGCCTGCGCATTATTAAAACCATGGCCGAAGCCGATTTACACGGAACTTTTAAAATAGAAAACAGGCCGCAGGGAGGAACCTGCGCCGAAGTAGCAATACCTTTGGGGGGATAAAAATGGAAGGGTTAAAAATTATTATTGCCGATGACGAAGCGTTAATCCGCCTGGATTTGCGCGAAATGCTGACGGAAGCGGGGCATACGGTGCTTGGCGAAGCATCTGACGGGGAAGAAGCCGTGGAGCTTGCCCGGCGCTTAAAGCCTGATTTGGTTATTATGGATGTAAAAATGCCGAAGATGGACGGCATTACGGCAGCCGGAATTATTACCGGCCAGCATATTGCGCCCGTGCTTCTTTTAACGGCTTACAGCCAGCAGGATGTGGTTGAGCGCGCCAACAGCAGCGGCGTAATGGCATATCTGGTTAAGCCGGTGCGCGAAGAACAGCTTTTTGCCACCATGCAGGTAGCCATTGCCCGCTTTAAGGAATACCAGAAGATGGACAGCGAACTTGCCGGTTTGCGCGAAAGCCTTGAAACACGCAAACTGCTTGACCGCGCCAAAGGCATATTAATGGCGGCACACGGCTTTACGGAAGACGAAGCATACAGCAAAATGCGCCAGTACAGCATGAACCGCCGCATAACCCTTAAAGAACTTGCCGAAGCCGTTATTGCCTCGGCAGAAAAGAAAAAATAAAAATTATAAAAGCAAATAAAAAACGGTACCAGTAAAAAGGTACCGTTTTTTGGTTATAAACTGTTAATCCTTATTCAAATGTTCGTCCAGCATGCCCTGGTTAACGCTGCTGAGCGCGCTTAAGAGTTTTATTTTCAGGCGGGTAATGCGCAGGGCTTCTACTTCTTCCACGGTAATTTCCGCCTTGGGCAGTTTAACGGTCTGCCCTATCTGCGGCTGCGTGTTAAGCTGCGTGTAAACCCAGCCGCCAATGGTATCGCACTGGCTGTCGTCAAGTTCAAGCCCGAACAGGTCGTTAACATCCTCTAAAAGCATTTTGCCGTCAACGGAATAGCTTTTATCGGTTTCTTCTTCCACTTCGGGGCGTTCTTCGTCAAATTCGTCCTGTATTTCACCGACTATTTCTTCAAGAATGTCCTCGATAGTTACCATACAGGCAGTGCCGCCGTATTCGTCAATCAAAATGGCGAGCTGTTTGCGTTCCTTCTGCAAAAGGCGCAGCAGGTTGCTGATAGGCATGGAAACAGGCACTTCCAGCACGTCGCGGGCCAGTGTGCTTAAGTCGGGCTTTTGGCCGTCGTTAAGGGCGCGCAGCAAGTCTTTAATGTGCAGAAAGCCGATGATATGGTCTTTATCCTCGTTGCAGATGGGGTAACGCGTCATGCGTTCCGTCAGCGCGGTTTTGATGTTTTCATCAAAGCTGTCTTCAAGGTACAGGCAAATCATATCTGTGCGGGGCACCATAATTTCGCCGGCACTGCGTTCGGAAAAGTCAAAAACGTTATCGAGATAGGTAAGCTCGCTTTTGTCGATATAGCCGTATTTATAGCTTTCTTCCATCAAAATGCGGATTTCTTCTTCGTTGTGCGCTTCTTCCGCTTCGCTGGCGGCGCTGATGCCCATGCGGCGCAAAGTCCAGTTGGCAACATGGTTTAAAAACCATACGGCCGGGTACATCAGCTTGTCGAACATAATCAGCGGGCGCGCTACAAATAAAACAATGGCTTCCGTTTTTTGTATGGAAAGAGATTTCGGCACCAGTTCGCCAAGTACAATGTGCAGGGCGGTAATTACGGAAAAACCTACTACAAAGGCCAGGGTGTGCTCAAGCTGCGGCGGCAGTTTAAGCAGGGCAAATACCGGCGCCAGCATTTTGGCAACGGCAGGTTCGCCAATCCAGCCAAGGCCGAGCGAGGCAAGGGTAATGCCAAGCTGCGTTACGGAAAGGTAGGCGTCAAGGTGTTCCGTTACCTGGCGTGCGTAAACCGCGCTTTTGCTGCCTTCTTTAATTAAAGTGTCGAGCCTTGAAGGGCGCACTTTAACGATAGAAAATTCTGATGCCACGAAAAAGCCGTTAAGCGCTACCAGAAATAAAATTACAATAATGTTTAAAATTATCACGAAATAATCCAAATAATGTGTTTCCGCTTGGGAAACAGTCACCTCCGCTCTAATAGCAATATTTTTTTAATTGTATCATATATTCGGGCGCGTTCAAAAGGTTAAATCGGCATAAATTGGCGTTTATGGGGTAATTTTGGGCTTTGGTTTGCCAATGCTTCCGCACTGACCACTGTAAAGGGGCGTAACTTGTTTTTTAGCCGTTTTTCGCGGTATTAAAGGCAAAAAATACCCGGCAGGCGTTAAAACGTGCCGGGTATTTGTAAATTTTGGGTAAATTGCAAAGGCTATTTAATGTAATAAACGCGGTTTTCCTTGCGCGGTGCAGCCTGCGGTTCGGGGCAATCGGCATAGCCTAAAATGCAGTGGCCTATGCCTTCGTAATCGCCTTCAATGCCGAGCTGTTTTAAAATTTCCCTGCCTTCGGGCAGTTCAAATTCTTCTTTTGCGCGGTGAATCCAGCAGCTGGCAACGCCTAGCGCGTGGGCGGCAAGCATTAAATTGCCCATGGCAAGGCTGCCGTCGTAAACATAAGTGGGATATTTTTTATCGGCCAGTACAATAACAACAACCGGTGCGCCGTAAAACGGGTCAATATCGGGTTTGCCAAAAATTTTGGCGTTTAACTTGCTTAATTTATCGCGCATTTCTTTATCGGTAACGGCAATCATAATGGGGTTTTGTGTGCCATGCCCGCTGGCGGCATAGGTGCCTGCTTTTAAAATTTCGTCCAGCACTTCCTGCGGCAGCATATCTGGTTTATATTTGCGGCAGCTTCTTCTGGTTAAAAGGTTGTTCATTGCTTCGTTCATATTAAAAACCTCCTTTGGGGGCGTATGCCCTTACAAATTTAATATAGCACCGCGGCGGCGCTTCGTCAAATATCCGCAGGGGCGGATGTGCCTGCCAAATTAAAATGTTTTATGCAAAAAATGCGTTAAGATATGGTATAATTAATAGATGTAAATTTTTATAAAGGACGGTAGTTATGCGTTTAAGAAAAAAGCCATGGATTGAAACTGCAATGGAAGAATTAAAGGATAAATATGTGCTGAAGCACAATCTGGAGGATTATAAAGGGCACTGGCAGGAGCGTTTTCCCGGAAAACGCCTGTGCCTTGAGATTGGCTGCGGCAAGGGGCGCTTTTTAACCGGCATGGCGGAGCTGCACCCTGAAAAGGCTTTTATAGGAGTGGAAACGCAGCACGATATTTCGTATTACCCGGGCAAGTACATTATGGATAACAAGCTGGAAAACGCCGTTGTTATCTGCGCTAACGCAGAGCAGCTGGAGGACTGGTTTGAGCCGGGCGAAATAAAGGAACTGTATTTGAATTTCAGCGACCCGTGGCCGAAGGCGCGCCACGCCAAACGCCGCCTTACGCACAGAAACTTTCTGGCAAAATACCAGAGGCTTTTGGGCAGCGGCGGGCACCTGCGTTTTAAAACGGACAACAGGGCTCTGTTTGATTTTTCGGTAGAGGAGTTTAAGGAGTTTGGGCTGGAGATTATTGCCCTGAGCTACGATTTGCACCATTCGGAGTACGAGAACGAAGTGCAGACGGAGTATGAGCAGAAGTTCAGCGCTTTGGGCACGCCCATTAATTTTTGCGAAGTTGTGTTTAAGTAGAGGCATTTATGCAGAAACACTTTTTTATCTGGGACAATCCGCGTGACGCAGTAATATGGATTACGCTGATGTTTTTAGCGATAGGCTGCATTAATGTTTTCAGCGCCAGCTTTGTTGAAGCGACGGATATGTTCGGCGACGGTTATTATTATTTAAAACGCTACGTTATATTTAGTATATTAGGTTTTATGGTAATGCTTGGTATTAGTAAAGTAGATTACCATATTTGGTTACAACCGCATTTTTTAGGATTCATTTATATATTAGTTTTGGCATTATTAGTTGCAGTTGAATTTATCGGTGTTACTACTAAAGGTGCTCAACGTTGGTTATACATCGGGCCGATTAGTTTACAGCCATCAGAACTTGCAAAACTTGCCATGATCATGGTATGTGCAGGGGATCTTGGCAGAAGGATGAAGAAACATATACCGGCTACAATATATAATTATCCTGGAATCAGATCTATTTCATTAGCAATACCTTTTGCCGGACTTGTATATATTCAACCTGATATGGGGACAGCTGCAATAATTATGGCGTTACCTGTATTTATGTATATTATTGCCGGGATGTCCATGCTAACCTTTTTCGGTATTGCTATAACTGCTGTTATGGGAGTAGTGGTAATGATATTTGATGAACCGTACCGTATTAACAGAATTGTGGCATGGTTTGATCCGTGGCGTGACCCTACTGATACAGGATATCAAATTGTACAATCTATTATTTCTATTGGTAGCGGTGGGATACATGGTTTGCCGTGGGGACAAGGTACTGGTAAATTCTTTTATTTGCCGGAATCGCATACCGACTTTGCCTTTGCCATTTACTGTCAGGAATGGGGCTTTATAGGTGCATTGTTTTTAATACTTTTATTTATAATATTGGGTATGGTTCTAATAAGAGTTGCTAATATTTGTCATGACGAAGAAGGATTTATGCTGGTATCTGGTGTAAGTTTGCTGGTTGTAGGGCAAGCCTTCGCCAATATGCTGATGGTTTGTGGTGTACTTCCTGTTATTGGTGTGCCGCTTTCGTTTATAAGTTACGGCGGTACTTCCATGGTAGTATCGCTTACGGCGTTAGGATTAGTACTTTCCGTATATAATAACGAAGTTAAACGAGAAAAACGAGAGGAAATGTTGCGTGAAGCCGGAATGCCGCCTATTATGCCAACCTCTGATTTAAGGCGCAGGGGGTGGCGCAAATGAGAAAAACTTTTTATCTTCGCGATGGGAAAAAAAGATTTTGGCGTCTGTGTAAGTTTATTTTTCTTGGTGTTTTGATTGTAGTAGGCCGACTTGTTTGGATTCAATTAGTACATGGAAGTGATATGGCAGAACTTTCTATAAGCCAAACTATGGGTATAAATATAGTAAGTTCTCCGCGAGGTGCTATTGTTGACCGTGATGGTGAAGAACTTGCAGTTAGTATTATGTCAAAATCTTTGTATGCTGACCCAGTTGCAATGGAGGATCATCCGGAGAGTGATGCTGGCAAAACCGGGCGCAACGTTAAGCGCCTGGCGGCAGATTTACTGGCTGCACCGCTTGGCATCAGTGCTGAAAGTCTTTATAGTGATTTTACTATTGAAGGTGCACGATTTGTATGGATTAAACGTACTTTATCACCTGAAATGGCTGAAAAGGTACAGCTTATTATCAAGGAAAATAATTTGCCGGGGTTGCATTTTTTAGAAGAAAGTAAGCGTTATTATACTAAAGGCACAATGGCAGCACAAGTTTTAGGGTTTGTCGGTACTGATGATGTTGGATTATCTGGTATCGAATTGGCAATGGATTCCATAATTAAAGCGCGCAGTAAAGAAATGCAGGAGACTACTGATGCGGTAGGTAATCCTATAGGCGAATCTAGTATGGAAGATATGCGCCCGCAGAATATGCCGACGGTGTACCTTACCATCGACAGCAAAATTCAGTTTGTACTGGAGGACGCGCTTGACCGCGCCATGAAGGAAACCAAATCGCGCGCGGCGGCAGCCATTTTGATGGACCCGCATACCGGCGCGGTACTGGGCATGGCTTCGCGTCCGACCTTTGACCCTAACGATTTTGGCGAATACCCCGTTTCCACGTGGACGAACAGGGCAATTTCCATTATTTACGAGCCGGGTTCTGTTTTTAAACCGATTGTAGGATGCATGGGGCTGAGTGAAAATATCATTACGCCGCAGACCGTGTTTGAGGACAAGGGCAGCATTAAAATTGCCGACCGCGTTATCCGCAACTGGGACGGAGAAGGGCGCGGGCAGGTGCCCTTTGAGGATATTATTAAATACTCCATCAACACCGGCATGGTGCAGCTGGGCATGCAGCTCGGCGCGAACCAGATGATTGATTACAGCAAAAAGTTCGGCTTTGGCCAGCCGACTGGCATTGAACTGCCGGGCGAGGAAAGCGGCATTTTGTACAGGCCGGAAGATATGTACGAGCCTGATATTGCCACCATGGCCATCGGGCAGGGCATTGCCGTAACGCCGCTGCAAATGCTGCGCGCTATCTGCGCCATTGCTAACGGCGGCGAACTTCTGGAGCCTTACATTATTGATAAAATTGTAATGCCTGACGGGCGCGTTTTGCGTCAGGGGCAGAAGAAGATTGTGCGCCGCGTTATTACCGAAGACGTTGCCGGGCAGATGCGCATGATGATGGAAAAAGTAGTCAGCGAGGGCGGCGGCAAACCGGCGCATATTGCAGGCTATCAGATTGCGGGCAAAACCGGCACGGCAGAAAAACTTGCCGAGCAGGGCGGTTATGCCCCGGGCGAATACATAGCGTCTTTTGTAGGCTTTGTACCGGCAGCCAATCCGCAGTATGCGATGCTGGTAATGCTTGACACGCCGCAGGGCGCGTTTTACGGTTCGCAGGTATCGGCGCCGGTATTTAAAGATACTTTGCAGCAGATACTTGTTGCCAAAGGCATTCAGCCGAGCACGCACGAAGGGCTGCCTTCGTTTGAGGAAGATGCCAAAGACAGGGCCAAAGCCGTTAAAGTGCCGGTAATGGAATTTTTGCCGGACAACAAAGTAAAGATACCGGATTTTACCGGGCTTGACATGCGCCAGACGGCAGAACTGGTGCAGCGCGGGCATCTGTTGCTGGTGCCTTACGGCAGCGGCAGGGCGAAGAAGCAGTCGCTGCCGCCGGGAACTGTTGCCGCGGAAGGCACAAAACTGGAAATATGGTTCGAATAATTTATCTCTACCGGAAGGAAAAAGGAACTCCGGCAGAGAATAAAACAAAGATATAGTTATTTAAGTGCAGAAAAGGGAGGTACCAAGATGTTATCGGATATTGAAATTGCTCAAAAGGCGCATATGCTGCCCATTACTGAGGTTGCCGCAAAACTCGGCATCGGTGAGGAAGATATTGAGTTATACGGCCGCTACAAGGCAAAACTTTCCATGGATTTAATTAAAAGAGTGCAGGATAAGCCTGACGGAAAACTTATTCTGGTTACGGCCATTACCCCGACCCCTGCCGGTGAAGGCAAATCCACCACTACGGTAGGCCTGGCACAGGGGCTTGCCAAAATCGGGCAGAAAGTTATCGTTGCCCTGCGCGAACCTTCGCTCGGCCCCTGCATGGGCATTAAGGGCGGTGCAGCAGGCGGCGGCTATTCTCAGGTTGTTCCTATGGAGGACATTAACCTGCATTTTACCGGCGATTTTCATGCCATAACATCTGCCCATATGCTTCTGGCAGCCATGCTTGACAACCATATTCAGCAGGGCAATGCGCTTAATATCGACCCGCGCCGTATTGTGTGGAAACGCGTTGTTGATATGAATGACCGCGAGCTGCGCAACATAGTTGTCGGCCTTGGCGGCAAAGCGCACGGCGTACCGCGCCAGGACGGCTTTGATATTACCGTAGCTTCGGAGGTTATGGCTATTTTGTGCCTGGCAACCGGCCTGCACGATTTAAAAGAACGCCTGAGCAAAATTATTGTGGCTTACGATTACAGCGGCAACCCCATTACCGCAGGTATGCTTAAAGCACAGGGCGCAATGGCGGCACTGTTAAAAGACGCTGTAAAACCGAACCTTGTACAGACTCTGGAAAATGTGCCTGCCATTATCCACGGCGGCCCGTTTGCCAATATTGCCCACGGCTGCAACAGCGTAATGGCAACCCAAACGGCGCTCAAACTTGCCGATTACACCATTACGGAAGCAGGCTTCGGTGCAGATTTGGGCGCGGAAAAATTCTTTGACATTAAATGCCGTTATGCCGGTTTAAAACCGGACGCAGTTGTGCTGGTTGCAACCGTACGCGCGCTTAAAATGCACGGCGGCGTGCCGAAAACAGACCTTGCTACTCCGGATGTGGAAGCTGTAAAACGCGGCATTGTCAACCTTGAAAAGCATATCGAAAACATTAAGCAGTACGGTTTGCCTCTGGTTGTTGCCATTAACGCCTTTGCACAGGATACTCCGGAAGAACTGGAAGCCATCCGCAGCCACTGCGCCGCACACGGCGTAAACGTTGCGCTTTCGGAAGTATTTGCCAAAGGCGGCGAAGGCGGCATTGAACTGGCAAAAGAAGTTGTGGCGCTGGCAACAAGCGGCAAAGCCGATTTTAAACTTTTGTACGGCGAAGAACTGAGCCTGAAAGAAAAAATTGAAACCATTGCCAAAAAGATTTACGGTGCAGTGGGCGTAAACTACACCAAAGAAGCAAACAATGCTTTGAAGGATTTTGAAAAGATGGGCTATGGGCATTTGCCTGTCTGCATGGCCAAAACCCAGTATTCCTTCTCGGATGACCCGGCGCTTCTGGGCCGCCCGGAAGGCTTTGAAATTACCATTAAAAACTGCCGTATCGCAGCCGGTGCAGGCTTTGTGGTAGTATTAACCGGCGATATTATGACCATGCCGGGCCTGCCGAAAGTTCCTGCCGCAGAAAAAATCGACGTCAGCGATGACGGCGTTATCAGCGGATTGTTTTAAGGAGAAGTTTTATGGAAACACTGATGATGAAAGGCAAGCCCGTGGCTGATGCCTACCGTGAAACCATTATGCAGCGTGTGGCCAATGCGCTTGGCAAAGGGCGTAAAGTAACGCTGGCAATTATTGTTGTTGGCGATGACCCGGCTTCGCACGTTTACAAAGACCGTTTAATGAAGCTTGCTGAAAGCATGGGCATTTATGTTAAAGAACTTTTATATCCTGCCGATACCAAACAGGAGGATTTGCTGCGCGACATTGCCCGCATGAATCACAACCGTTACGTTACCGGCGTACTGCCGATGATGCCGATGCCCAAACCGCTGGACAGCGATACAATCGGCGCGGCAGTTACCGCCAGCAAGGATGTGGACTGCCTGAACGTGAAAAACGTTGGCGATATGTACCTTGGCTACGGCAAAATGTCACCCTGCACGCCGCGTGCCTGCATGGCAACTTTGGAACATTACGGCATTGAACTGGAAGGCAAGCATGCCGTTGTAATCGGCCGCAGCAATGTTGTAGGCAAACCGGTTGCCAATTTGCTTTTAAACAAAAATGCCACCGTTACCATTTGCCACAGCAAAACCAAAAATATTGCCGAAATTACCCGCCAGGCGGATATTATCGTTGCGGCAGTAGGCAAGCCCTGCTTTGTAACGCCCGATATGATTAAAGAAGGCGCGGTTGTTGTAGACGTTGGCATTAACGCCGTTGACGGCAAACTGGTGGGCGATGTTGACCCTGCCGTTGTAGGCAAAGCCTCTGCTTACACTCCGGTGCCGGGCGGCATTGGCGTTGTAAGCAACATGATGGTAATGGATTTGCTTACACGCAATCAGTAACAGGGCGGCGCGTATAAATGAAAAAATTTTTATGGCTGCTGCTGTTAGTGCTGTTTGCAGGTTTTATCTTTTTTAATTCTTCGCTGCCTGCGGAAACTTCATACAAGGCAAGCGGGCTGCTTGCCCAGTGGCTTGACAGCCTGTATGCCGCTATCGGCGACCCGATGCCGGTAGA
>OJME01003111.1_pt1 | contig 10012 bp, 13 predicted proteins | sample 1597151 | NCBI WGS metagenome assembly OJME01 (sample SAMEA2452118, study PRJEB22498) | human gut metagenome | biome: human feces; feature: human gut; material: feces | place: Australia | collected 2012
GAAAACCCCTAGAAATCGTTATTCTAGGGGTTTTTTCAAAACTCATGAGTATTGATTATTGTGCTAATAGTTCTTTTCGGCGGTTGTCTACTATTTCTTCTAGTTCCTGCAGAACTTCCGAGGTGCAGGAAGAAAAGTCTTCTGCAATCCCCATGCCGATATGGTTGATATATGTCCCTCTGATTTTGCCGTCGGCTGTAAACCATCGTGTCGTATTGTGTGTTAATTTGTCGTATATCCAAAAAATTATGTCTACCACCATGTCCATTGTCCCCCGTCGTTTGTGGAGTAATGCCACCACTTGCCGTTATCGTATCGTATACAGATGTTTTTATTATCGTCCAGCCAAATATCATTGATGTAGCCATTATCCCAGTTTTCACAGGCTATGCGGTGTGCTTGATAAGCTTCGTGTGCCACTTTATCTAAATCATGATTACGCTTCATTGCATTGTTCCTCCTTATCTAGCTCTGCCAGTCGTGCATCTATTAAGGTTATTAATTCTTGTAGTTCAGCAGATGATACATTATCAAGATCATTTTGTTCCCAAGGCATATATATTTTAGGAAATAATATATTTTTAAATGTTCTAAGTATCCGTATTATTATTTTCATGTGTAACCTTCTTTTTTTGATAATCAATCCGTCGTTTGATTGAATTGTATTTTTCTTGTAAACCCTCTTGAATATGCTGTTCTAATTCTGGTGTGCGAATATTCATAAGATGATAATTCCATAAATCAATTAGTAATTTCTCTGGTATCTGTACATTCTTCTTCTTCATTTAAAGTAATTACCCTTTCCCATTTGCCTGCTACAAATTTAAAATTAGCTTGTAATTCTTTAATATGTTCCCATTTACCCTTAGCTATTAACCAAGGATTTACTTCATATACTCCCCTGTCTCCAGTTTTAAATAAAACTCCCACATTAACTGAAGTCTTAATCAATTTAGCTACCCAGTTATCCCCACATCCACATTCGTCACCAATAAAGCGTCGTGTCGCTTTATTATTATAAAAAAAGACTTTATCTCCATCATTGGCATAATTAATCTGTCCAGATAGTGCTAACAAAAATTTCAATGGAATTTGATTTATATCTAATGTAGCCATCATTGATTTATAATAGACCTTAATAAAATCAGGTTCCGATGAGATTTTACGTTTGGTCTCATGCTCATGTGCTACTATTTCTCCTGTAGCCACATCAATTAATGTGTTTTCGTGTTCGTATAATGTGGTGGTTTTACTTCGTAAAAAATCTGTTTCATTTACTATGTTGCTTGGCATAATTCACTATTAACTCCTTTCTTAATGTAATTATAGTATATATATAATGTATTTAACTACTCCCTCTATAATGTATTATATTACTACATTATGTTTTTGTCAAGTTAAAATGTATAAAATTACTACATTAACGTCTTTATATTGTGATAAACTCTAGGGTATTAGGGCTATCAAAGCCCTCTGCCAGCTTACGCTGTCATTCACCCATCAGAGGGAGAAAAAAAAGAAAAGAAGTAAAAAACATAAAATATTCAGTATTTATGCGACTTTTCGCAATTTCTTAATGTAGTAATAGACCATTATTAATGTAGTAATAGACCATTATTAATGTAGTAATCATACATTACTATTACTACATTAATAATGTATAACTTACTACATTATTAATAAATACATTATTAATGTAGTAATAGTACATTAATAGCTTGATGAAATTACATTAATAAAGGTAGTAAACACTACTCTAATAATGTAGTAATAGTACATTAATGAGGTATAAAAATATGTCTATTTTATATTCATTTATACTGTAAATAGATATATTTTTATATCTATATCAGAAAACCGCTAGAAAAATCTAGCGGCTATAATGTTCAAAATCCATTTTATGTAATTGTACTTCTCCCTTATCCTGCTGTTGCTGTTCAAGTTCTTTCTGCCAATCTGGGTGATACTTCTCTATAAACTGTTTTAATTTTTGCAATTCTTGTAAATCTCTATCTTTTTGCTGTAATTCTTCTTGTAGCGAATCAATCACCATACTTTGCTTATTTATAGTTTTTTGTTGAATAGATGAATCTAATATTTGTTGAATCTGTTGTCCTTGATTATAGATAAAGGATAAAGATTTACGAATTTCTGGAAGAGTATTAATAGCACTATTAAAAGCCCTCATTTGAGTTGGAGTCAAACTTTTACAGAGTGTTGTAATTGCTTGTGCATCTGATTTTGAAATAGTATATATTGTTTCTTTATGCCCGAATCTGCGGCTTATTTCTTCAGAATGTACAATGGGAACACGACCGCCACTAATAACTTGCGATTGTAAAACAATCTCCCATGTTTTCTTCAGAACAGTAATTAAATTATTATATTGTTGTCCTAAATCATTCAGAACAGCCAGAGACGGCTTCAATTCTTGCAAACGAATTTCTGCCTGTTTTATATCTCTTAAAAGCTCCTCACGTCTCCTACTTTCTTCAGAAATATCTGGTAAAGATTCTAACTCTCGTTTGGCTTCGTCTAACTGCTCCCAAATAGCAAACAAATCTTGTTGTGCTTTATAAGCCTCAGTATGAAGATGTTTGACCCCTTTACCTGCTTGCGGGTGAGAAATATCTATAGCTGCATATAACTTACATAATTCTTCTAAAGCGTTTCTTTCAGAATCAGCCCATTTTATTTGTGGAGTAACTTTACCTTGTTTAATAAATCCTTGTTCTCTCAATGCTCTATCAATAGCTGTTTGAGTATTCATTCCTCTTTTATATCCATGAGCTACTGGTACATAATCTATGTGTACATGAGGTTGTTTACCTTGCTCGTCATTATGATAATACGCCCCAATCATTTCTAAATTAGGATTTCTCCGCTTCCAGTCCTGTACATAATCTTTTAAAATTTTTTTATTAAGAGATAATGGCAATGGTTCACTATCCTTATCACTATATACACCCACAATACATTCATATACAGCATGTTTCTTTTTGTCATTACAAATCTGTTTATAATAATCTGTTATTTTTCTATCACTTCTTTGCTGTTTATTATTATAATCTACGACAGCTTTACCAAATAATCTGTCATATGCTTCTCTTGGTTTTTCATCGCACCAAATTTCATAATCTCCCTTTATTTGTATATGCGGTTCTTTAATTACTGTACAAAAATCTCTTATATTATGTAAACGACGTGCAGAACTTCCATTATGTACGGCTATTGTGTACATACAATCACCCCTTGTATAAGATACTATTGTTAATCATGTCTATCCCTTAATTTATCCATTTTATAGTAAATTGTCAAGAACTAAATTGCTGTCATAAGTCAATAGTAATAACACAATATTACTTTTGACATATCCCTTTAATGGGATACATCAAAAGATATTGTGACCCTCAAACGCCGGGCGGCTTTTATTCTTTAAAACTAAAACAATTAAATATCATTAAAATTTTGGTAATTTGTCAGGACTTACAATATCATCATCTGTCACATCATTATCTATTAAATTATAGCGTTTCATAATCTCATCTAACCGATTATCAACTTCTTTCCAAAATTCTTTTTCATGGCGACGAATCCTTTGTTGTTTTGCCTGCAACTTACGTAATTGTTCTAACTCATTTTTAGTCATTTTCTCTGACATAAATAACACCTCCTTGTCATTACATTTTATCATAAAAACAAAATCTCGTAAACAGGGTTTTGTATCAGAAATAGAGACTTGCCATAACCTTAATAACATCTTTTGCCTTGATGAATTTTGCCCGTAAGGGCTTACACGGCTGTTGTGCAGACGTGTTGTTACTAACGTATTGGACTACCTTTCGAGGTGTTGACACAGCCCCACCTCTCTAGGCAGCCCGTAAAAATTACTTTAGAACTAAAGGCAACGAACACGTCCGAAACGTCCGTGTATTTAGCAATCAAGGCAAAAAAGAATCCGCTTCCATAAACCTAGATTTTGATAATATTATTATTTTATATATAAATATATTCATTGTGTTCGTAGAAATCATTTATACATATTAGCTGTATCAAGAAAGAAAGGGGGTATTAAGTTATGGTACTTGATGCAATGACTTTATTCGCATTTATGGCTCATCGTGACTCTGTTGATATTTGGCAGGACGGAAATCCCATTGATTATTGGATTGATGAGTATGGTTTTCGGTGCATAAGATATGAGTCTGGCAGATGGTGGCGGTATCATTTAGTGGGTACTACATGGAAGTGGTTTCGGCTCAAACACGATGGTATATATGCCGAAATAAAACCAGATTTGTTAAATGAACCGAGATTAAATTGGTTGGATTATTGATAGTAAGTATTGATAGCTCGAAAACCCCTAGAAATCGTTATTCTAGGGGTTTTTTCAAAACTCATGAGTATTGAAAAAGCACGAAAACCCGTATGTTTTCGTGCTTTTTTGCTTATCAAAACTTATTATCTTTTTTCTGCTTATGTAAGTAATCCATATAGCCGGCCGCAATGGATTCATCGGACATGACTTTAACGCTGCGTACATTGTTTTCTGCCAGATTAGAGAGCAAGTCGGGTGTAAGTTCACTTTCTGAAAATGCTATCTTTTGCCCGTCCAATTCAGATGGCACATCATATCCATTGAGAAATAAGTTATAAGCAGCTTCTTCTGAAACTCCTGTGTAAGCACTTATTTTCTCAACCTCTTTCATAACCAGTTTCATTTTTTCTGTCTGTTCTTCAGCAGATAATTTATAGAGTTCTGTTCTTCTCGTATATTTCCCTAAATCCTCCATAGTGTTCCTCCCAAAAGTGTACATAAAAACGTGATATTAAGATTAAAAAACACCTTTTTGCACTTATCTATTTCTTAACACTCGAACTCTCTTATTTTCCAACTCAGAGCCTTTAAAATCTGTTCCTGTAAGATACCAAACTCCTTTACCAGTAGACCAATCCATTTCCATGTGTGTATCTACCCACTCCCCATTGATTTCTACCTGTAGACGGTTTCCGCAGGAAAATCCATCAATCTCCCACAAATCCGTTACCAGAAGTCCATAACGGTCATTTTTGCGATTGTAACCTAATCTTCCCTCTTTGTATTCCATAACTATCCCTCTCTTTCCCTTTGTAGTAATGCTGCTCCTTGCTATTTTATTTTACATCTTGCTTTAATATTTTTAAAAGATAGGCAAACTTATTATGTATAGGCTTTTGTTTATCTCTTCTAAGTATCTCTTTGGTTTTCTGGTCGATGTAATGATACCTCATTAGCTCTATAGAATCCTGACAAGCCGGTGATTGTGGAAGATTATTTTCCGGAATTGTTACTAGTACTGCCAAAAGTTCATCATACTGTTCCTGAGTAAATCTAAATTGTTCTAATGGCTGCTGCCATAATTCTTTTTCAGCAGAGAAATCAATTTGTTGATTATTTAGTGCTACATTCATCTCTAAATCTTTTGGAAGAGTTTCAACAGTAAATCTTATAGCTACAACAGTACGTCCTTTTTTTAATGTTTTGTAAGAATATCTACATTCTGTTTTTTCAAGCATTTCCTTTTGTACCCTTTTCAGCACTTGCTTATTAAATTCCTTAAATGCCGAGTACGTTTCCACTTTGTCACAATCAAGAATCTGTTTCAATTCATCAAGTGGCACATCCCAACTCTTTCTGTATCGGTTGGCTTCAAGGTAATTGAACATGATGTATGTATATCGACTTGTAAGAGAAGTAATACAGCGAAGCTTGTAACGCAGATAACCGAGGTTCTCGATATTAAAAAAATACTTCATAGCCTTTTGGGTACATTCCAATTTTACTTGCCACAATCCGTAATCATCTTGTTCCGCCACAGCTTCTTCAAAAAGAGTTACCAGTCTGACCCCCTTTTTTATGCTTTCGTCTGGTAACTCTATCACATTTCCCATAAGGTGTTTGAGCCTTATCTTAAGGTCTTGATTGTTGATTTTCTTCACTCCAAGTATTTTTTCAAGCTCACCCTTTTCAAACATCACAGCACGTTTTTCAGGTTTATGACTATCTATCCTTGAAAGATATGTGTCAAGGATTTTAAACTCTGCAAGTGTTAACTCTGATCGCCACAAGGCAAAGAGTGGCAAGCTCTTCTGTACTGTTAGCTTGTCCTCGTTGCCTAAACTGGTTATTGGTTCAATCTTTTTTCTTGCCATATTACTCCCTCCCCTATCCAATTTTGTCCAATAAAACAACTATGCTATCGCCTGTCCTGTCCATTACCTTGATTACCATGTGTCCAAATTCTCTTTCAATATTTATCTTAACTCATAGGTGGTGATAAGTCAATATATAATTACCACCTATGAGAATTTCTTCACCCCCCCAATGGAATTTCTTCACCCCCTATAAGTCTGAAAAGCCTTGATTTTACTGACTTTTTACCACTCCGTAATCAAGTAAGTAATCAAGTAAGTAATCAAGTAAGTAATCAAGCAATCAATCAAGGGGAAAATCGAAAACTTTTTAGTTACCTATCAAGTACGAAAAGGTGATAGTTAAAATTTAAATATCACGGTTTTATAGAAATTATCTGACTTAGAACTCTTAGGGCGTTGCCCTGCCGGACGGCATACCCAGCAAGGGCATTATGCCCCTGCACCCTATCAGTTCGCCACTGAAAGGCAAGGAAAGCAAGTTTGCTTTCTGCTTGCAAGAGCGTATACCGTGTCATTACGTCAAGTCCGAACAGCTCCTTATCCTCACTCCGTTCCGGTACCGCAGTTCAGACCTGACTTCATTCCCGCACCCTATCAAAAACGAACGAGAATAGCCTTTAAATCGATTTTAATTACAATTTGGCACAATTCCTCATAAACAACATTAAAATTGATTTAAAGACTATTTCCGTTCGTTTTAGGGCATATTGCTGAAAATCATACAGTAGTTGACATTTTGTCAGATAATTGCAATAATATTATTGCCAAGAACAAGAACCAGCAGGGTGCTTTAAAGTTTACCATTCTGGGCTTATATTACTTAAATAGGCTGCCTATTCTACCAAGACAAGAATTGAGGGCAGCTTATTTATTTATATATATATTTAAATAAATATTAATATATATATCTATCTCATATCTTATCTATCCATCTATCTATCTAAAACTAGAGAATAGAGAAAATAGGGGAGTGTGAGGGGGAAGAGGAGAAAGGAGAGCCGCCAGAAAACCAAATTTTGGTTTTCTAGAAGAACGAAATTCATCCTTCAAGAAATATTGCTTAATTTTTTATAAAAAATATAAAATCTGATAAACACGGGAATACTTGCAAATGGCTAAGGCATATGCTATATTATGCTTAAGGCAAAATGAAATAAACGACTTGCAAAAGTCAACAAAGCAAAACCCCCATGAGTTCGCACCTCATGGGGGTTTTTATTCCGTTTTGGCAAGGTGGCTTATACCTTAGGCTAGTTGCCGGTTATTTCTTAGTGTCTAGCCATTTGCAAACGTAATAGGCAATCACGCTTGCCAGGACAGAAAGAAAAAATGAAATAAACTGTTCTTGCAAAGTCAACCCTCCCTCCTGTGCCTGTCTGGGAGTGGCAACGATACGATTATATCATAACAAAAAGATTATTTCATCGCTTTAGAAAAATAATTTCCACGTTCTTCTTGTTGCTCTAAGAAATTAATCAGTTTTGGTAAATCTTCTTTTTCAATCGGCTGTTTTAGTACAGATTCAACGGCTGCTCCTATTTCAATCAATCGTTTTGTACGTTTCTTCCGTTCCTCACTTGCTTTCTGTGCTAAAAGTTTCTTCTCTTTCATTTTTAATTCTTCTTTTTGTTTTTTTAACTTTTCCAAACGCTCGTCTATACTAGCCATAGTACTATCTCCTTTCTGCTTTTTTATATGATACCATATCTTGAGTCGCAAGAAAAGATGTGATACTATATATCTTAGTAAATCCCTTAGTTTTACTAAGGGCGCACTTACAGACACACTTCGTATGTCCATAAGTGCGCTCTCCGAGGGGAAGATAATGGAGGATTAAAAATGGCAATCTATCATTGCTCAATTAAAAACATAGGACGATCTGATGGAAGAAGTGCAGTTGCTTGTTCTGCGTATCGTGCTGCACAAAAATTGAGAGATAAAGAAACAGGAATCCTTCATGACTTTACAAAAAAAACAGAGGTGATATATTCCGAAATATTTTTATGCAAAAATGCTCCGGCTGAATATGCAGACAGGGAGACTCTCTGGAACGAAGTGCAAAAGATTGAAAAAAATAAAAATGCAAGACTGGCGAGAGAATGGGAACTGGCATTACCTAACGAGCTGACAGTAGAGCAGAGCAAGAAATTAGTATGTGATTTTTCAAAAATACTTGTCGAGGAAGGTATGTGTGTCGATGTAAATATACACTGGAAAGATAATAACCATCATGCACATATCATGGGGACTACAAGACAGATAAAAGAAAATGGGAAATGGGGACAGAAAGAAAAGAAGATTTATAAATTAGACAAAGATGGACAGAAGATAGCTGTGCTTGATGCAGATGGAAAACAGAAAATCGGAGCTAATGGGCGCAAATTATGGCAGAGGGAAACTGTAGAAACAAATGATTGGAACAAATCGGAGAAAGTTGAAGAATGGAGAAAAAGATGGGCAGAGTGTTGTAATCAATATTTAGCTCCACAGAATCAAGTAGACCATAGAAGTTATGAAAGGCAAGGGATAGATTATATACCAACGATTCATGAGGGGTATGCAGCACGTTTGATTGAAAAGCGAGGTGGCATCGCTGAACGCTGTGAAATAAATAGAGAAATCGTGGAAAAAAATAATCTGTTACAGGTATTAAGACAGCAGATCAGAGAATTAAATACAAAAATAACAGAATTGATTGGGGAGAAAGGAAAACAGGCAAATGAGAGAATCAACAGATTACTCAACCGAGCAGGTAGAACTGCTTATCAGCGAGATGGACAAACTCCTCAATCAGAACGAGAAACTGTCACAGGAAATAATAAACCTGCAGGAGCAACTTTCGAGGAAAGACTCTCAAAACTTAGAAGTACTGGAGCAAGCGGAACAATGGAAAGAAAAAGCTTGCAGCCAGGAAGAACAGATACAGAGATTAAAACAAGAGATGTCAGAGAATTTATCCGCAAACTCGATGCTGATGAGCAAGCTTCAGCAGAAAAGCGAAACGATAAGATTGCTCAACGACAAGATAGGGAGATTTCACGAGAGCGACAAAGTACTAAAGGAAAATATAAACTTAAAACAACAGAACAGAGAATTACAGATAGCAGCAGAAAAGGCTATGACAGAAGTCTCTAAAGTTAAGAGTGATTATGCAGAAAAGGAACGTATCCTGAATACAAGACAATTAAAGATTAGCAATGCAAAAAGAAATCAAAATATATTGATTCAGCGAAAAGCAGAAGAACTTTACAAAGCAAAAAAATATAGTCAGCAAGCCTTTAATTTATCTTTTCTGTTCTATTCATGCCTTATTACCCTTTTCACTGCAATACGCTCAGAAACGCTCAGAATAGATTTTACAGCATTTTTAATACAGGCAGGCAACATTCTAAAGGCAGTGGTATCAAATGCCTACAAAACCGCTATACGAGCCTCAGAATGGGGCAGTAAGGTACAAAAGCAATCATTAGCAATTGTTTTACATAACTTGTTACCAGTGATTGTTGTGCTAGCAGCACTGGCACTCGTTGGATTTATAATATATATCTTCATAGGACTTGGAAAGATTTATAAAAAATATTTCTGGGATAGATCAAGTCTATTCATAACTTTCTTTAGTCTGGCTGGAATAATATTTTTTGCCGACCTGATCCGCAATCGAATCTCAATTAACCTGATAACTTTATTTTTACTGGTACAATGCGTATATATCATTTTTCGCTCTTTAGCCAGATTTATAAAAACCTGCCATAATCAAAACTTATGAGTATTGAAAAAGCACGAAAACCCGTATGTTTTCGTGCTTTTTTGCTTATCA
>OJME01003126.1_pt1 | contig 9976 bp, 5 predicted proteins | sample 1597151 | NCBI WGS metagenome assembly OJME01 (sample SAMEA2452118, study PRJEB22498) | human gut metagenome | biome: human feces; feature: human gut; material: feces | place: Australia | collected 2012
ATGATGAGGGAAAAACAAAAAATGCCCCTCACAAAATGTGAGGGGCATTCCTTACTATATCGACTAAACGGAACGATATGTCAATTGCTTTAAAACTTATTAAAAGTTGCTGATGATGTTTGCAACAAACTTCTGAATAGTAGTAGCATCCTTAACTGTGATTGTGTTGTCATGGTCAACATCGGCAGCAGTAAACTGGTCGTTTGTGAATGCAACGCTATGAGCAACATACTTCTGAACTTCGGTTGCATCTATAACTGTGATGTCGCCGTCCATGTTAACATCACCAAGGGTTACATCGCCGACAAATGCCGTTGATGCGTTTACTGATACTTTTTCAAAGCCTGCAATGCCTGTTACATCGCAAACCTTGCTGTTATTTACAACAGATGCCTGATTAAGCTTGTTGCCCTTTACATAACCTAATGTAAGGTACTGTGTGTCAAGATATACGCTTGCAGTACCTGAACCGATAACCTCAAATGTGAGTGAGATAAATGTATCTCCGTTGTACTGAGTAGGCGCCTGTGGGTTAGTAAATACACCCTTAATTACATTGCTGTAAGCATTGTGAATAAGGTTTGACTGTGAAGGCATGATTGTCTGCTTGCCGTCTGCCTTGTTATCAGCCATGTTGAATTTGAGCTTGCTTGAATCATACTTAACAGCCCACTGTCCGTCAACAACGCCCATATTTGAGTTGAGCTTGTAGAGAACAGTTACCTTCTTGCCGTCAGTGCTTACTGTCTTTGATGCAGAACCAAAGTAATTTGAAGTAGCGTTTACTGTGAGCTTCTGAGCAGGAGCAGTAGTCGGCTCTGTAGCTGTTGTAGGCTGTGTAGGTGCAGTCGGCTGAGTAGCTGTTGTTGGCTGTGTAGCTGTAGTCGGCTGAGTTGAAGTAGTAGGCTGTGTCGGAAGTGTAGGAGATGTTGGAACAAATCCGTTTTCAATGTCGCCGTTCTTCATAGCATATGAATATGTGCCGTTTACACCGTTTCTTGTTGCGTCAACCTTGATTGTGCTTGTTCCCTTGAGAGCTGATGTTGCAACTGTGAATGCACCTGTTACATCGTCTGCAGTAGCAGTATATGTCTTACCGTCAACTGTAACAGTTACCTTTGCAGCGCTGGCTGTAACACCTGATACAACGCTCTTGCCTACAACTGCATATGTGAGTGTTGCAGGAGCAAGTACAAGTGCCTTCTGAGCTGACTTGAGGTCTGCAATCATAGCATTCATATCTTCAGCTGTTGTAGCGTCTTCGCCTGCTTTAATCATAGCCTCGGCTGACTTGAGAACCTTCTGAGCATTTGCCCAGCTCTCTGCTGTGTAGTCTGATGCTGTCATAGCAAGAATCTTTCTTGCTTCTTTCTTGAGTGATTCATAAGGTGAAACAACGATTGGCTTTGATGTAAGCTTGTATGTTGTACAACCTTCGTTTGTAATTTCGATTGTAGCGCCGTCTCTAACGCCTGTGATATCTGCTGTCTGACCTGAACCGCTGCTGAGAATAATGCTTACTTCGTCAACATTATCGAACTTAACAACATAGTTGCCGTCAGAATCTTTTTCTGTAAGAGCAACGCCCGGCCATGCGCCTGTGAGCTTCTGTGTATCATTCCAAGCATAGATTTTGTAGCTTGCAGATGGGCTGTAAGGCTTGATTGTTACGGAAACAGAACCCTCTGCAGGCTCTGGATCGCCGCCGCCTCCCTGCTGATTACCGTTGGTTACTGTCTTAACCGATGTGTAGTTGCCGTTCTGAATTTCGAGAACAGCACCGTCATAAAGACCTGTGATATCGCCTGACTGTGTGCCGCTGCCGTTGTTGAGAACAACGCTGAATGGCTTGTCGGCTGAAACAGGAAGTGTGAGTTCATATGTGTTTGCCTGACCTGAAACGGCTGCTGCCTTTTGACCCGGCCATGCACCATTGAGTGCTGTGCTTGCACCTGTCCAAGCGTAAACATTCGGAGCGCCTGCTGTGCTCTTGATTGTAAGCTTTGATGTCTGACTTGCTGTCGGACCGGGAACAGTTGTGCTCTGTGTCGGGCTGGTTGTAGGTCTTTCGTCATTTTCGCCGAGCTTGAGGAATGTGAATTTAGCCTCTGAGCTTGCCTTGTCGTTTGTAGCCTCAACAGTTACTTCGATTGTATCGTTCTTGTAAGCTGTCTGACCGATTGTGAATGTGTCGCCGTCCTTAACAACAAACTTGTTACCGCCGTCAACAGAAACCTTTGCGCTGTCGCATTCCTTGAGAGAAACAGTAACCTGCTCTGTGCCGTAGAACTTCGGCTCGCCTGTGATTGATACAAGCGGCTGACCGTCAGCATTTTCCATAAGGATTGTGCCGTTTACACCGCTGTTGAAAGTTACCTTACCGTCAGTAACAACTGAAGATGAGTTGTCATAAGTATTGATTACATAGCTGCCGTCTTCCCAAAGAGTTGAAACATCAACAGTTACGCTTGAATTTTTGTTACAGCCGATTACTGCAGCTGCCTGATCTGTTACGCCGTTCTTATCGTATGTACGGCCGAAAGCAACACCGCTTGTAGCTGAGAGCTTAACATTTGCGCCGGCACCGATGGATACATGCTTGTTACGGAACTGACCAACCTTCTGCCACTGAGCAAGAAGAGTTTTGTCCATGTCGTTCCAGTTCATATCACTTCTGAGTGCATGACCCGATCCGCCGTAACCGTCAAATGCAACGCCGGGATAGAGAGGACGGTTGGTTTCGTCACCGTAGAAAATCTGAACTCCGCCCGGGAGAAGGAGGAATGCAGCCGCATTGTAAAGCATTGTGTTCTCATCGCCACGGGTAAGTGTTTCATCGTGTGATGACATAAATGAAAGAACGTTAAAGCCTTCCTTTGTGTTGATCTGGTCTGCATAGCCCTGATATGTGTTTGCAACACTACCGCTTGCAAGAGCACCGCCGCCTGTAACTGCGAAGTTAATCATTGAGTCGAAGCCGCCCTCGGAATAGTATGTGTCGTAGCCTACACCGTGATCCCAATGCTCGCCTGTCATCCAGAAATCTTCTTTCCAGTCAGCACCTGCTTTGCCCTTGTTGTTTGATCTCCACTCTCTGAGAGCAGAAACACAAGCCTGCTTGAGCTGGTTCCAAGAAGCCTTATCAACATGCTTTGCAGTATCGCAACGGAAACCGTCAACACCGTACTCCCTAACCCACTCTGAAAGCCAGGTTGAAAGGTAGCCTGTTACTGTGTTTGAATCACCGTATTTTGCGAGCTTCTGATCATATGTACCTTCCTGCTTCCACTTTGTTTCGAGGATCGGAGGAATTGTAACATCCTTTGTCTGCTCTGTTCTGAAGTCGGGAAGTCCGCTGAGTGACATTGTAAGATCACCGCCGGCACCCTCTGTATATCCGGGAAGACCGCTGCGGATCCAGTCATTGCTCCACCATTTGCCCCAGTCTTCTGCTGATGTTTTATAGTCAATGTGGTCGTTTACTTCACCTACATCTGTGAGCTTGTATTTGTAGTCTAACGCACCGTCAAGGAGAGTACCGAAGCCGAACTGCTCCATATCTGCAACGGTGTTGTAGCCTGTGTGGTTCATTACGATATCCATGATAACTCTGATACCGTGCTCATGCGCTGTGTCAACGAGAGTTTTGAACTCCTCTTTTGTACCGAAGTTTGCATCGGTTTCGGTATAGTCAAGAACATAGTAGCCGTGATATGAGTAGTGAGCAAAGCCCTTACCTGAATCACAATAGCCGTGGGTCTGCTCATACGGAGCTGAGATCCAAATTGCGTTTACACCGAGGTTATCAAAATAACCCTCTTCAATTGACTGAGTAACACCTGCAAAGTCGCCGCCGTGGAATGTACCGGGGTTTGTATCCCAGCCCTCAAGCGGTTTGCCGTCCTTGTCAAGTGTTCTGCCGTATGAATGGTCATTTGCGGTGTTTCCGTTCTTAAAACGGTCGGTAAGCAGGAAATACACATTGGCATTATCCCATGTAAAGCCGTCATCCTCAACAAGTGAACCTGCGGCAGTTGATGATGCAGATGTGCTGCTGTCATCGGAAACTGTTGCAGCACTTGCCGAACCAAATGCTACGGAAGCACCGGGGAGAGCCATACAAAGTGTCAAAACGGCACTGAGCGCTCTCTTCATACTTCTTTTTTTCATTGTTTGATTACTCCTTTCAAAGCTTTTAAAACGTAGGGTCAAACATCCCTAGACAATTTGATTTTATCACAAAACTCTCACAAAAACTACACATATTCCTTTTATTTTGTAAAAATAGCAAGTTACACAATCTTTACACTGGAATTTTATGCAAAATTACCCTTGTCGCTCTTCTGTTTTTATTTATAAAGACAGTTTCAATTGCCCCCCTGCCGAAAATTACATAAATACGGTCGGGAATAATAAGATTTGTACTTAACAAAACTTTATTCCCGACCGCAATTTTCGCTTTTTAATTTTTATCTTATCTGAGTCTTACATTCAAAAATCTGAGTTTAAAGGTTGAGCCGACGCCGAGTTTGGAATCTGTGGTAATATATCCGCCTGTTTTTTCAACGATTGATTTTGCAAGCGACAGACCTATGCCGACGCTTGACGGGGACGAATTTTGTGCTTTATAGAACCTCTCAAAAATGTGGGGCAAATCCTTCGGGCTGATTCCGCATCCGTTGTCGCTTATAATGATTTCCGAATACATACTGTTCTTTTCGGCTGAAATTCTGACATAACCGCCGTCGGTATGCTCAATACAGTTTTTTACAATGTTTGAAACCGCTTCGCAAATCCAGCGAAAATCGCAATTAAGATTAAAATCATTTTTGACGGTTTTTTCAATTCTCACATCACGGATATCGGCAAGAACTTCTGTGCGTGAAATGCACTCGTCAATTATTTTTTCAACCGACACATCTCCAAACTTCAATTTAACAGTTCCCGAATCAAGCATTGAGAGCGTGAGCAGACTTTTTACAAGGAAATTTATCGAATGGGCATTATGCGCTATATCCATAACAAAATCCCGTCTGATTTCAACGGGCATATCATCGTCATCGAGGATATTTTCGGTTGTAATCAAAATTGAAGTCAGCGGTGTTTTGAGCTGATGTGAAATGTCGGCAAGCGAATTTTTGAGGATTTCTTTCTCTCGCATTGAATTGTCGGCATACTCACGAAGCATTACCGTTGTTTTTTGAATCTCCTGCTTTAACAGCGACATATCGTCGTCGGTTGAGCCGTCAAGGTCGAGATCATACTCTCGGTTGTTTATTTTTTCAAGACATTTTACAATTTCAAGTCGCTGTCGCTTTTGCTTTTTACAGTATCCTATGAACACAATGCAGAGCAAAATTCCGAACACACAAACACCTGCGGTTGCAATCACAATTGTAATTGTTGCATAACTTCCGCTCTGAATGTCAACCCAGCCACTGTCGGATTTTATTCCGTACTTTGCAAAGTCGCCTTTTATGCCGGCAGTATCGCTGTTCAAAATTTGAGCAAGCTCCTTTTCCGAAATGTCGGGATATTGTTCCCTAACCTTTTCCGCAACGGCAATTATCTTTTTATCCGTGCTTTCACGAACAGCGTTAAAGCCTGCACCGATGCCTACTGCAACGGCACAACAGAAAAGTCCCGTTATCGCAAGCATTACCGCAAGAAATTTTGATGTGCTTTTCATTATACCTCCAGCCTGTAACCAAGGCCCTTTACGGTTTTAATCATATTTGTATCAAGTTTTTTGCGAAGTCTTTTTATGTACACGGTCAGCGTGTTGTCCTCGACATAATTCCCCGACAAATCCCATATGCGTTCAAGAATCTGTTCACGGGTCAGCACCTTGCCGCTGTTTTTGGCAAGCATTGCAAACAGGCGGTACTCAAGCGCCGTAAGCACAACGGGATTGCCGTTTTTGCAAACCTGTTTTTTGTCAAAGTCAATGCTGATGTCGCCAAAATTCATAGCCATAGTTTTGTCGAGTTTCTTGGTGATTCGTTTAATTCTTGCGAGTAGCTCACGGCTTGAGAACGGTTTTGTTATGTAGTCCTCCGCTCCGAGGTCAAAGCCTTTGACAATGCTGTCCTCATCGTCAAGTGCTGTGAGAAAAATCACGGGAGTTTCGCACACTCTTTTTATCTCGTCACAAAGTTCAAAACCGTTGCAGTCGGGAAGCGACACATCAACAATAAAAAGGTCAAAATCACCGCCGAGAGAGTTAAGGGTTGATTCGGCATTTTCGCACAACGCAACCTCAAAGCCGTTTTGTTCAAGAGTGTAAACAAGTCCTTTTGAAATTGCACGGTTGTCCTCAATAAGAAGAATTTTCACAACAAGTCCTCCAAAATGAAATTCGGGCGGATTAAATCAATAATCCGCCCGTCAGCAATGAAAACATACAAAATATTGTGGTATCTGTTGTTACAACTACATTATAACAGAGTGTAAAACTATTGTCAACAAATTTCAACAAAATACAGTCTGCAGGCTGAATATGATGCTCAGATATTGTCATTTCTGATTGTTTCAATAATATTTTGCTTATTAACCTTTGAAATTGAGTATTTCATAATCAGCCATACCACAATAAATACAGCCGCAATACTAATTAAAATCGCTTTCCACGGGAATACAAAGCTTATTGGAACGTTTCCTTTTGAAAATGCCGAGAAGATTGCAAATACACCGAGAACGCCGAGAGGAATACCGATAAGCAAAGATTTTATGCCGTACATAAGGCTTTCGAGGCGAATCATACGGTTAAATTCTTTCTTTGTCATACCGATAGATTTAAGCGATGCAAATTCCTTGCTCCTCAACTGCATATTGGTTGAAATTGTGTTGAAAATGTTTGTAAGTCCGATAAGCGAGATAACACCGATGAAACCGTAAACAAATATCCCGACAATCAGCATAATGGCATTGAACTGTCTTACGTTTTCTTCATAGTCAAAAATGTAAATGCTGTCGTCCGCACCTTCCATAGACTCAATGCGGTTTGTAAGCGAAGTGTGGTTCGATGTATTGGCGTAGAGGGTAATATAGCATTCGTGTTCGCCAAGCTGAGGTGAGATTACACCCTGTTCACCGATTATCAATCCCTGACCGAAAATTGTTCCTTCGCCGATTACAGAATCAGCCGACTTTGGAATTTCATCAAACACTGACGAAACCTTTAATTTGCCTGCTATCAGCTCATTTCCGTTATCATCATTTCCGTAAACGATAAACTTTGTCGGAGCGGTTTTGCCGAACAGTTTCATTGGCTTGGAAGAGTTGCCACTCTCACTGTTATCGGGGGTTACCTGAGAATACACAAGTACACCGCCCTTGACCTTGTTGTAGTCAAGTTCCAACTCCCTGCAAATCTTAACAAACGTATCGTGTTCAAACTCAAGAAATTCCACGCTGAATGACTTTGTACCGTCAGCATTGTCATAAAGGAAATTTTCTCCGCATTCGTTAACAGGCACATCTGCCGACACATGACCGTACTGTAAACCGACTGTCAGATAATTATCAATTTCAGGCATTTTTTCAATTGTCTGAGCCTGCTTTGTATCAATTCCGGAAACCATATAGCTGTAGTCTGTTTTGCCGTAGTAATGCTCTGTATATGTCATTCCGTAGTCCATAAATGCCGAAACTGCAATGAACATTGCAACGCTGACTACAATTGAGATAACCGTTGTGCGATACTTTTTCCTACTGCGTTTAAGGCTCTTTGAGGCGATTTCACCGCCTACACCGAAAAGCTTTTTTGTAAGTTTCGAGGTGCGGTAGGATTTGTTGTTCTTCACCTTGATATCCTTGTTGCCTCTGATTGCAACAAGGGGCGGAATTCTTGACGCACGAAGTGCAATGAAGAATGATGAACAGAATATAGTAACAGCCGAAAGAACAATTGCACAAATAATCGGAATTGTCGGAGTTACAAAGACAAATTTTGCTCCATTCAGCATATCCCCGAGAACGCTGTTGAGTATTGTAATAAGAATTGCGTTTACACCGAGTCCGAGAAGTATGCCGAGAGGAATACCGATTAAGCCGAGAATAAATCCCTCAAAAAGCACATTCCTGCGGATTTGCCTTTTGGTTGCACCGACCGACGCAAGCATACCGTACATACTCGTTTTCTCTGTAATTGAAATTGCAAAGCTGTTGCGGATTACAAACACGCTTGCAAGCATTACTATAATAATGATAATAACGGCAAGGCTGAAAATCACAGTATTTGTTGCGTCATTTGAACCGTAGCCTTTCATACTGAGGAGTATGGAATTGAATTCGTATGCATTTATTCCAGAGGTCTGCTGATCTTCGGGTGAAATTTCATCGCTGATTACATTACTCATATCATCAGCTTTAAAGCCTAAAATATCCGCTGTATTTTGAAGATAATTGCCTTCGCTCTGAGGAGTATAGGCGATATACAGCTTATTCATATGCTTTGTTCTGATTGCCTCGATAGGTGCTTTTTCATCAGACACGGTATATATCATAGAAAGATTTGACGGATCATAGAGTTCGCTCGTTTTCGGTCTTTCAATAATACCCGTTACGGTATAGGTTCTTTTTACCGTGTCAATAATGCTGCACTTATTAAAAACTTTTTGCAACAAATTATGAATGCCTTCCTCATCAAGGACATTGCCGTCCTTGTCGGTAAGCACACCGACATCAAGTGTGATTTTGTCGCCAATTTTCACATCTTTTCCGTCCTGTGTTTTAAACGCTTTTGTAACAACAGCCTCACCCGAATTTGTGGGGAACTTGCCCTTTATAAGGTCTATCTTAAAACAGTTGCCGTAGGTATTTTCGCTCATGGCAAGAACGCTGTAATCGCAGATTTCGCCGTCAGCATTTTTTGTCCTGGCATATCCGAGCCTTTCTTTATAAAAGGCATTTTCAACATTGCGGTTATTGCGAGCCGTTTCAATTACTGAATTGTCTATAATATCAAGTGCAACATCATAGTTACCACCATAAACCATTTGTGCGTCAATCATTGTCTGTCGGCCGCTGAGTGCCATTCCCGAAACAACCGTAATAAGTGCCGCCGAGAGCATAATGCCAACGATTGTAACAATTGTACGCACCTTGTTAAGCCGCAGGTTTTTAAGAGTAAGCTTGTTGAGAAGTTTCATAATCAACCCTCCTCAACGATTTTACCGTCGCTGATTGTTATGATTCTGTCTGCCTGTTTTGCAATGTCAAGGTTGTGCGTAATCATTATAACAGTCTGTCCGTAACTCTGATTGCACATTTTGAGCATACTCATAACCTCGTCGCTTGACTTTGAATCAAGGTTGCCTGTCGGTTCATCGGCAAGCACAAGAGACGGATTGTTAATGAGCGCTCTGGCAATAGATGTTCTTTGTTGCTGACCGCCCGAAAGCTGGTTTGGAAGGTGTTTTCTTCTTGCACGCAGTCCGAACGAATCAAGAATCATCTCAAGTCGTTCTCTGTCAACACCTCTGCCGTCAAGGTCACAGGGGAGCGTAATGTTTTCTTCAACAGTCAGAATCGGGATAAGATTGTAGAACTGATAGACAATGCCCACCTGTCTGCGGCGGAATACGGCAAGCTTGTCATCATTCATTTTGCTTATATCGTTGCCGTCAACAAAAATTTTTCCGCTTGTGGGACGGTCAACACCGCCGATGAGATGAAGAAGAGTTGACTTGCCGCTGCCGCTTGCACCGACAATGGCAACAAATTCGCCCTTTTCAACCGAGAACGAAACATCGTCAACCGCATGGACAAGGTTTTCACCGCTTCCGTAGGTTTTTGTAAGATTTTCAACTTTCAGAATTTCCATAAAATATACCTCCAAATTCATTTTACACCCATATTATAGTGACGCAAAATGACTGTAAAGTGAATCCTGCAAACAAAGGCGTCAAACATATATAAGATAAAGTTATATAAATAACGGTAACTTTCATATAAAACAAAAATCCCTTATCAC
>OJME01003142.1_pt1 | contig 9926 bp, 16 predicted proteins | sample 1597151 | NCBI WGS metagenome assembly OJME01 (sample SAMEA2452118, study PRJEB22498) | human gut metagenome | biome: human feces; feature: human gut; material: feces | place: Australia | collected 2012
GAGCAATGCGATAAAATAGATAATATATAACGAACCGTCTGAGCTGTGGGCATTGACCCACAGCTTTATTTTTTACACTTATTGCAAAACGCTTTCAGCCATGTTATACTGGTAGAAAGAGGTGAGCAGATGAAAAAAAGAATAGCACGGTCGTCCGTTTTACATATAATATTGATAATAACCGCCATAGCCGCCGCAACGGTCCACGCCAACGATATTACGCCATTGTCGGATGTCGTGCGGGCCACCCTCGACGACTTGGAACGACGCCAACAGGCCCGACAAGTGGGCGAGTGCATCGGCATTCCTACGGGCTTACAACGGCTCGACGTGCTGACGGGCGGCTGGAGGGGCGGCCAGCTCGTGGTATTGGCTGGCCGTCCAGGGATGGGCAAAAGTGCCGCAATGCTACATTTTGCCCGGACCGCCGCCGTTGCTGGGGTTCCGGTGTGCGTGTTTTCGCTGGAGATGCCCGATACACAGTTGGCCGGGCGAATGTTGGTAGGAGGTTCGGGAGTTAACTCCGGATCGTTCCGAACGGGCGATATAGACGCCGACAGCTGGCGCAGGCTCGAACAAGCCGCCGCGGAACTTTCCGCGCTGCCTGTCTACTTCAGTGATTGTGCTAATATTACGATGGGGACTATACGCTCGCAATGTAAGGCTATGGCCCGCCGGGGGCGGTGCGGGATGGTCATTATCGACTATCTGCAACTGCTCGACACGGCAAGCCGGAACACGAACAGCACCCGCGAGCGGGAGATCGCCGCCGCCAGCCGTTCGGCCAAACTGCTCGCGAAGGAACTCGATGTGCCCGTCATTTTGTTGTCGCAGTTGTCGCGCAAAATAGAGGAACGAACCGATAAAACCCCGATGCTTTCGGACCTCCGGGAATCTGGCGCCATCGAGCAGGACGCCGATATGGTGCTATTTATCGACCGCCCGGCAATGTACGGCCGGGCCGAGATAGACGCGGGGCGATACGGGACCATTCCGGCCGAGGGCGTCGGGCTGCTGCATATCGCCAAGAACCGGGAGGGGGCGACAGGGTGCGTGATTTTCCGGCACAACGAAAGTATTACACGGATTGCGGACTATGAAAGCACGGCGAACCCCTCAACGGACGGCGAACCGTTTTAAGAGTGTTTGCGATTTAAGCGCATGAAAATACCTAAAGAAAAACGAAGGGGTGGCCAGCGGGACGACAGCACGCTGACAGTAGGATTGAATAAGAAAGAACTTGTAGAGTTGCTGGAGCGTACCCGGCGCAGGTGCGAAGAGTACGAACGGAAGCAAGAGGAGCTAATACTTAAACGCTCCGGAATTTTAATTGTTAAATCAAATATTAGAAAAATAACTACATATGACGACCTACGAACTTTATATCAATGATATTTTGTGCGACCTGTCGAGTGACGAAGTCGTAACCCTGCTCTATCAAAGCCCAATATTTTCGAGCCTCGACAGCATCCAGTCGAACCGTTCCTACAATGTTGCGCTGCCGCCTACGCCTACGAATATGCAGGCTATCGGTCAGGCAGCCCGTCCGGATGTGGATGCCGACGCTCCGTATGTGCGCCTCCCGGCGGCATTGTACCAGGACGGGGTGCCACTGTTCACGCAGGGGTTCGCCGTGGTAACGGATATTGCGGATACGATCAATGTAACGCTTACGTGGGGCAACGTGGATAACTTTCAGCCTCTGTTTGATAACGGCCTGCGGGATTTGGGGCCGCAACTGGAAGAACTCGAAGCGGAGCGCATCGACTGGAACGAAAACACGACCATTTTAGAAGGAAATACGACCAATGAATACCCCGGCGTAGCGTTTTGGGGCGTGAATTTCGGAATGGGGTTGTCGAACCCCAAGTATTTGCACCCGTCCGTGCAGGTGAAAACAATTCTTTCGGCTATCGAAAAGTATAACGGGATCACTATCGACGGCAAGGAGCGGCTGGCGTACAGCAAAAACCTCGGACCTATTATTCCGCTTGTATCAAAAAATGGGGATGAAATATCGAATGAGGCAGAAGCATTGCGATTTACGGCTAATAGCACAAATTTTAAGAATCAAATATACGGTGTATTAGGCCGGGGTAATATAATCAAAGACCCGCATGAGATAGCATATGGATCTTGTACTACAAAATTTAATAAAACGGATTTATCAGTACATATTACGATTAAACCGAGTAATGGAACAGGAGCATATGGATATTTTACACATAGGCCGCCAGAATGGGGAGATCCCAAGGAGATGCATATAATGCTTACTGAATTGGATGGTAATTCCGAAATAGTAAAATCCACAATATTAGGTACATCATACAATGTAGAACTGGTTGGCTCTACTGGTGATGGAGTTAATGTATATAGATTCAATTTTGTGCCGCTTGATATAACTTATCCGTTAATAGAAAACACCGAAATTTTACTTCATTATGAAGATCCAGCAGGTGAAATATATATATCAAACCCATATTCAACTCCATTAACAGTAAATATTTGGGCAAATTGGACCGATTGTGCGTTCCCTACAAGATTCCCCGTCGCCCCCAATCTCCCCGACATTTCCCAGGGCGATTTTATCCTCGCCCTGATGTCCATGAACGGTCTGTTCGCCTATGCGGACAAGGACAGCCCTAACACGATCAAGCTGATAAGCATCGATGACATAATCGCCAATGTTCAGAATAACGACATCATCGACTGGAGCGACCGGGTAATACTGAACGATTTTCACCGGGTGGATATGCCCGACGCATCGATTTTCACCATCGATGACCTCGCCCAAAGCAACATCCTCGACTATGATAATGACGACGATGTAAAGACCGACACATACGGCACCATCACGATCCGCAACGAGAATATCGAGAAAGAAACGGAGCTGGTGTCGCTGCCTTTCTCGGCGTCGGAGAATGCAACGACGGACGGGGTAAATTGCGCCGTTGTGCCGATCTATGAGGATAACGGAAAAGGCGGCGCCAATTATTCGGAGTGCTCGCCACGGATATTATCGGGGCGGGGAGCGTTTATGTCGGGCATTGCCCGATGTATTGGCGTATTCGATCCGTGGATGAAGTTCGGCGGCGAGGAAGGCATTGTAAAGACCCGATACGCTTCCTACCAGAAAGTCGTGGACCGTCTGCGGATCATCACCATTCGGGCAAAACTCACGGCTCTCGATCTCTACAACCTCGACTACACGAAGCCGGTGTATATAGCCCAATTCGGGCAGATATTCGCCATATATTCGGTAGAAACAGGCGAAAACGACATCTGCGACTGCTAACTGCTGAAACTGAAAGTGGACGGAGTGGTGGCAGCAACGTATTATCTGCGCTTGGACGGCAAGAATGAAGACAGCCAATGGGTTGCAGAAGCGGACGGCATTAACGGCACAGCGTATGCCATAACATCGAACGGAACGCCCTATATCGTCGATTACGATTCCCGCCTTTATGTCGATCTGTACGAGGAGGACGGCGATCTGTATCTGTCTATCTACGCCCCCGAAAACGCCGGAACAGAGGAAATTAATTACAACCCTGTCATTCTGGGAATTCAGGAGAACGACGCCGTGCGCCGGCAGGTGGCAGTATCCCAGAAAGCAAAGTCGGCCTAATTTATTAACCATTAATCTATATGAAGAATGAAATAAAGCGTACGGGAACAGCCCGCAAAGTGGGCCGCCCTCGTGCATATACCCCCGAAGCCCTTGAAGCCAAGTTTGAGGAATACGTCGAATGGGTGAAAGCGAATCCGGTTTACATCAACAAGGTTTCAGCAGGGGAAATAATTCCCGTTCCAACACAGCGTCCCCTGACATTGGTGGGATTCTGCCAATTTGCGAAGATCAGCAGGCAAAATTTCTATGAATATGAGTCAAGGGAGGAATTTTCTGACATCCTTACGTGCGTGCGCGAGGCTATCGAGGCGGACCAGCTGGAGGGCGCATTATGTGGACAGTACGATTCGGGAATCGTTGCCCGGGTTCTGCATCTTGCCGACCGTCAGGATGTGACCACCAACGGCAAGGAGATAACGACCGCAACGCAGCCTATTTCCGTGGTCCTCGACCCCGAAGCGGCCAAGATCATCCAGTCCATCGGCAGGCGGACAGTAAAGGAATGACGGGGCACGCTGCGTGTGATGATGCACGCCACCGAATAACGACGAAATGACGAGAGCCGGGAATTACTCCGGCTCTCTTTGTCTTTTATCGAGCGTATTTGCGTTCTGGAATGCCTAAATTTCGACGATCTCCTAACGGGTGAAGCATATACCCTCCAAAGAGCAAGCGTCGCCAAATCGGCTATTTCTTTGTTGTCGGCTTGAACCCTATCGGCTGGGAGGGCTTGCGGGCTTGTGGCACTTTGATCGACAATGCTGCGATAGCCTGATAGATATTGTCGAGTTCCTGGCGCATATCCTCCGACAGATCGCTGACCGCTTCGGCATTGTCTGCATCAGCCCGCTCCAGTAGTGCCAGTTTTGCCCGAATTTCGGCCAATTCTGCCGTGATTTGGGTTGTTGTGGTAATGTAGTTGCGCATCGCTACGAAAGCCCGCATAATGGCCCTATTTACTCGTATAGCCGTCTCGCTACGCAGGACGCTCGAAAGCATTGCGACACCCATTTCCGTAAAAGCAAATGGCATATAGCGACGACCACCCCAATTTGAGGACGCATTTTGTGATGTTAGACTTGAGGTCGCAATTTGCGTCCTCAAAATTTCATATTCTTTTTCCGAGAGTACAAACATAAAATCGTCGCCCTCGAAACGCTCGATATTGCGCCTTACGGCCTCTTTCAGCCGCTTTGTCTCCACTTGGTAGAGTTCGGCCAGGTCGAAGTCCAGCATTACCCGCTGGCCTCGTATCTCGTATATCTTGCTTTGGATGGGTTGCAGTTCCATAGGTCGGTATCGTTGAGATTTATGCCTCGTATCCTTCGTAATAGTACGACTGTTCGATTCCCTTGAAAATAACTTCCCGATCATCCGTGCGGTCGGTCAAAGCTGGTTGTAACAGGGCGCGTAATTCAAGGTCATTTATTGGACTGCGTTCCATAGCTTGCAAATACAAATCCTTATCCACTTTCCGCCAATCTACAACTCGCCGGAGACGCTTTTTCAGCATCATATCGAGCCATATCCGGGTGGCCCGGCCGTTGCCCTCCATGAACGGGTGGGCGATGTTCATTTCAACGTATTTTGCGATGATCTCCTCAAAGGTCGTTTCCGGCATCTGCTCGATTACCGGAAGTATCGCGCCCAGGTAAAGGCAATTTGCAAAGCGAAAGCCACCTTTTGCAATGTTCAGCGTCCGAATCTTTCCGGCAAAGTCATACAACCCACCGAATAGATAGCGGTGAATCTCACAAAGTCCGGTCACAGTTCCTACCTCTATGCGGTCAATGTCCCCCGATTCGAAAAGGGTGTGCGCCTGTTCGAGGCTTTGGGCGTCTATTTGATAGGTTTTAGAATTCATATAGGACGGTTTTTTATTTCGTTTTCCAGTTCTTTCAGTTGTTCCATATCCTCACGGTCTGCCTCAATAGCTTCTTTGCGTTTGCGGCGTGCATTGAATTCTTCGTAAACCTGATAAGCGAACTCGTCTTTGTGCTCTTTACGGACAGTACCAGCATTAGGTAGTAGGCGTTGGTCGTTGGAAAGCAGAATTTTATCGACGTTTTCACGCCAAAAATTCATTGTGAGGTCTTTTCGGTTTTTGGCTCTGAATTCAGCTGTTTCTAAGAAGATAACGACCAGTCGATTCAAAGAATCCAATTCGTCGTGTGTCAAATAATTTTTGGCAATAATGACATCTTGTTTGCGCACTACCGCCCCTTTCCAAGAAGTCAGCCCCATATTCGGAGCATCTGCATCGGCTCGTGTCATTACGATCTCCGCGGATGTCTGACCCGTTACAGCATACAATAGTTTGTTTTGGGTTTCGGCATAAAACATTTGCGTCGCTTTGTCTGTTTTGTCATAGTCATTACTCAGGGCAAACAGGTCGCGCACCTTTTGATAAAATCGCTTTTCCGAGGCTCGAATATCGCGAATACGGGCGAGAAGTTCGTCGAAATGATCCGGGCGGCCGTCGGGATTTTTCAATCGCTCATCGTCAATTACGAACCCTTTACGCAGGTATTCGGCAAGGTTACGGTTTGCCCATTGGCGGAACTGCACGCCGCGGATAGATCGAACGCGAAACCCTACCGCTAAAATCATTTCCAATGAATAGAATTTAACTTGGTAGGGCTTGCCATCTGTGGCAGTTGTTAAGTAATTCTTAATAACTGAATCGGCGGTTAATTCTTTGTCTTTTAGTATGTTGTTTATGTGCTGGCTAATGTTGGGGACCGAGGTGGCAAAAAGTTCGGCCAACTGCATTTGATTGAGCCAGACCGATCCGTCGCGGGCCAGTAATGAAACACTACTTTTTCCGTCGGCTGAATTGTATAGTATCAATTCTTGTTCCATGATGCAGATGTTTGAGGTTATTCCCCTTTTTCTACTTTGATAAGTTTGCCGCAATGCGGGCAGGTGATTGTGTTCGTCGGTTGAGGGGCGAAAAGCTCCGGAACCGATACGCTGAGGGCTGCGGCGATCTTTCGCAATGTTGTAATAGTAGTATTTCCGTTAATTGCTTTTGATAGACCAACACGGGAAATACCTATTTTTTCGGCTAAATCGGTTTGTGTCATTCCCTTACTTTTGAGAATCTCCGCTATTCTGAAATCATTATCCATAATGTAAACATATTGTTTGATGCAACAAATATACAAATTAAACTTATTGTGTGCAAATTGTTTGCTATTGATAATAAAAAGTTGTCAAAATATTTGTGCTGTTGAATAATTATTGTTTACTTTGCATCATCAAACGACAACAAAATGTTTACAGCCATGAAAGCAATATATAACAAATCGAAGATCTTTCGCAACGCCTGGTATCTGAAAAAGGCCAACGCCTCGATGTCGTTCTCGGCCTGCCTGCGCAAGGCTTGGCGTAACGAGAAGCTGGCGGTCATGACAGCGATAATCGAAAACCGCCCGATGGAGGAGCCGAAACGCCCCGCCCTCGATCCGATCCCGCTGATAATCCAGGCCGACTACTACGGAGACAGCAGAACTTATTACGGAGACTAACGGCAACGATATGAACGAACAATTAACCCGGTCCGACATTCGGACAATGGCCCGCAAGGCGGCCGATTACATCACCTTCAACTGCGACGGTGTAAGCGAAGGTTTCGAAATCACCCACAAGGGGTACACGGTATTCGTTGACTATTCGGCCCGGTTGTGCAACGACGAGCTGAGCGAATTTACAGAAGTCCCCGCCGTATGGGACCAGTCGGGCCGGGAGTGTCCGGAGATCGCCGATGCCTTGCAATTGATGTTGAACTAACCAATTAAAACTATAAAATCATGACTATCGAAGATTTGAAAAACGTAAAATTAAGTCCGATGACCGCCGGATACCTGGCTATCTATATCAAATTATCGGACCTCTGCGGCGAGGCGGCGGAAGTTACCGAAATGGATTACGGCGGCTCGGCGGTCAATGAGGTGAACAGTGAATTTGACAGCGCATTAGGCAAAGCGCAAGACGAGGTAATGAAGTTGGCGGTGATGTCCATGACGGAAAATTTATGTACGTTGTCCAACAATACCGAACTATGATCTACGAACTGACATACGGCGGCTATCGGTTGGGGACATTCCCTACCGAGGCCGAGGCCGTCCGCCGGGCGGGGTATCTTCCGAAGGGGCGCTATACCGTCCGGGAATGGGAAAGGGATGGCGAATTTTCGACGTTCGACCCCTCGGCGAATAAATGCTATGACTTCAACAACTGACACTATGAAAAAGCAAGTATATGTATCCAAGCGCAGCGACCTGTCGCTGATCGGAGCGGCTTTCGAGGCCGCAGGCTTCCGCTGTGTCCGCATCCGAACCGAATGCGAGGTAGAGCACCGAACCAAAGGCGGCGATTCACGCCGGCACGGGATGCTGGTTCTCGACGGCGATCGGGTGATTCTCGAAATCATCCGAAGCAAAAACACATTCGAGGGGCGCAGGTATCGCCGAGCAAGCCCACCCATAAGCCGAAAGGATTGTTAATGAAACTCACCCGATAAACAACTATTGCGTTATGAATATAGATCAAATTTTACGACGGGGCGATAAGATGGCGGCGGAAACAGCAGCAGTAATACGCCGAGGGGAAGAGCTTGTCGCCAAATTGGAAAGCGGAGATGTAAAACCGGAGGACCCGCAGGTAAAAGAAATATTGTTCCAACTTAAAGAGCGTGTGAGGATCAACGCCGATTTTAATACCGAGCTACGGCAGTTGGCCGAGGAGCACGAGAAAATAACAACCGAGCATTGAGGTTCCATTATACCACTACTTTGCCCCAGCCGTCAATCCGGGCGGCTGGGTTTGCTGTTGCTGGCCCTGCTGGCCTTTTGGAGGCACAACGGTATTATCGACATTGCGCTGTATTATCCCGCTACGAGGAATTTTCCGACATCCTTACGCGCGTGCGTGGACAACCGGCGGAAATTCCCGTCCGTTGAATACAAAGCCGGGCCGCAGTTTGCCTATGTATTAATTCAGCAAGGCGAATTTTTGCGCGTCTATACGCGCGTGCGAGGTTGCCGGGAGTTTTTCGCCGTCTGTGCGCGCGTAAACGCGTAAAGTCAAACCTTTCGGATGGGGTCAATCGAGGTTTAACAGCATTAAAAATCGGCAAAGTTGTGTCTAAATTGTGTGTAAATGAAAAACAAATCAGCCATCTACTTGTATGTAAATGGCTGATTTTCAAGTGGGCCCAGAGGGGTATGATCCCACGACCTTCGGATTATGAGTCCGCTGCTCTGACCAACTGAGCTATGGGCCCGGTCCTGCGCCCCGGGGGCGCTTTCGTGGCGCAAAGATAGAAAAAGTATTCAGATTGCGCAACCCCGAGGTGCTTCGGGTGCGAAAAAATTTGCACGCGGGCTTGTTTGTTGCGAATTAATTCGTACCTTTGTCGCGCTTAAGCATTAATTAAAAACAAAAACAACGAAATGAAAAAGGGTATTCATCCGGAGAATTATCGTTTGGTGGCGTTCAAGGACATGTCCAACGACGTCGTGTTTTTGTGTCGGTCCGCCGTTTCGACAAAAGAGACCATCGAAGTGAACGGCGAAACCTATCCCGTGTATAAGATGGAAATTTCCAACACCTCTCACCCGTTCTACACCGGTAAGATGAAGTTGGTGGATACCGCTGGTCGCGTCGATAAGTTTATGAGCCGTTACGCAAAACGCTACGATAAGAAGAATGCGAAGTAAAACTGCTTGCGCATTTACGAAATAACGGGCTGCAACCGAGGGTTGCGGCCCGTTGTTTTTCATTCCCCGCAGGGAATTTCCGGCCTTTGTGAAAAAATCCGTACAAGATTTTATTTTTATGCATATATTTGCGCCTGAAGGCAAACAAGACCGTAAACCCTTAAAGAGTCGGAGCCATGAAAAACAAGATGAAGCATATAGCAACCGCCGCGGCGCTGGGCGTCGTTGCACTCCTTGCCTCCTGCGTGAGCAGGCAGGTTGCCGTCGAGGCCGAGAGCCGGAGCGATTCGCTGGAGTTGGTCGTCAGCGCGAAGGACTCGCTGATCAATGCCGTGTTCGCGGACATCAACGCCATCTCGGAGAACCTCGCGCTGATCAAGTCGCGCGAGAACCTGATCACCGTGGCCGGGGAGTCGGAGGGAGGCCGCCGTCCCGTCGAGGAGATCGACAACGACATCAAGGCCATCGACCGGCTGCTGCGGGAGAACCGCGCGAAGATCGAGTCGCTGCAACGTTCGGCGGCCCAGCTGCGCAAGGCCAATCTGCGTATCGACGGTCTGGAGAAGATGATC
>OJME01003151.1_pt1 | contig 9906 bp, 9 predicted proteins | sample 1597151 | NCBI WGS metagenome assembly OJME01 (sample SAMEA2452118, study PRJEB22498) | human gut metagenome | biome: human feces; feature: human gut; material: feces | place: Australia | collected 2012
AAGTTTGTGGTGATTTCTGTTAATTTGTACTTGACAAGAGGTCATTACATATCAGTTGATGAGTATGAAAAGGTTTGTTAGCTCAGAGGGGAGATGTTTAGTATGGGGAAAAAAGTATATGGATTTATAGACGCGAGAATGATGCATTGTATCCTATTTTCGAGGTTGGGAAAGAATCACGGAAACTTTTATTTGAGATAAATAACCCTATAGAGAGTATATATACATTTTGCAAAATAGGTGTTGAGAATGATGGCGATTTCGATATAGAGGATACATATATTTTCCAGGTACCGGGCAATGAGGAAGAATACATGATGAATATGTATATATCAAACGAGCAGGGATCTCCTTTTGTATATGTAGTAGTAAAAAATCAGCTGGGAGTTAAAATTGTAGAGAACAATTACTTAGTTGGAGAACCAAATATAGTGGAAGATTACATACAGCCAAATGATTTGACTGTGGTATCTGGCGGTGATTGTGAATCGCTGTCTCAAATAGAAATGGAAAGCAGTTGCATTCAAAGAGAGGAATTTAACAATGCACTATTAGAATTAGAAAATATGCCTGGATTAGCAGAAATAAAAGAAGAAGTGAATAAATTGGTGGAATGTGTTCAGGTAGAAAAGTATAGAAAAAGTATGGGATTGCCGGCGTTAAATATATCTCATCATTTGGTTTTTACTGGAAATCCTGGGACAGGGAAAACAACAGTTGCAAGATTATTAGGGAAAATATATGCAGAATTAGGTGTGATTGGCTGCGATAAGGTGGTTGAAATTGATCGCAGCGGATTAGTTGAAGGATATGTAGGTCAGACTGCCATCAAGACAAAAAAAGTTATTGAATCTGCTATGGGTGGTATTTTATATATTGACGAAGCTTATACACTTGCAAAGGATGGAAATGACTTTGGGCAGGAAGCTATTGATACACTTCTGAAAGAAATGGAAGATCATAGAGATGATTTGATTGTAATTGTGGCAGGATATGAAGATCAAATGAGTAAATTCATATATAGCAATCCTGGATTAAAATCTCGATTTAAAACTTTTATAAATTTTCGGGATTATAGCGGGGAGGAGTTGTATGAAATTTTTGACAATTTATGTAAAAAAAGTAATATGCAAGTTGAACAAGAGGCATTGCCGGACTTAAAGGATTATTTTATGCAAATGGCTAGGAACAAATCACCTCATTTTGCTAATGGAAGGGAGGTTAGAAATTATTTTGAAAAGGTAGTTTGTTGCCAGGCACATCGTATTTCTATAGAAAAGAATCCAACGATAAATGTGCTTTCTATGATTACATGTGAAGACCTAGAGATTCATAATAATAATGAGACACAAACACAGGTAATAAATGAATTAATGAGTATGACCGGATTGGATCGAGTAAAGAAGGAAATGCAGGCTATATTAGCAATGATTAAAATACAAAAGGCGAGAGAGGAACAGGGATTAAAAACGGATAAATTATCATATCATATGGTGTTTTCTGGAAATCCAGGGACTGGAAAGACGACTGTTGCTAGAATTGTTGCGAAAATATTAAACTCTATTGGGGTTATTGCTGAGGACAAGTTGGTCGAGGTGGATTCGTCTATGTTGATAGCAGGATATACGGGGCAGACGGCAATAAAGACCATGGATGTAATTAATAGAGCCATTGGAGGAGTTCTTTTTATTGATGAAGCATATACTCTTGAGCGAAGTGTAGGTGGATTTGGGCAAGAGGCTATAGATACACTGCTAAAAGCGATGGAAGATTATAGAGATAATTTGGTAGTAATTGTTGCTGGTTATGAAAAGGAAATGCAGAGGTTTATAGCTTCTAATCCTGGATTGAAATCAAGATTTAGTAATTATATTTATTTTGAGGATTATTCAGCTACAGAACTTTTTAGCATTTTCAAAAAATGTTGCGAAAAGGAACAATATAAAATGGATTTAGATGCGGAAAGATTGTTACAGGAGTATATTGGCAACAACAAAAAACAGTTTTCGGGAAATGGACGTGATATCAGAAATTTGTTCGAAAAAATGAAAAAAGAGCAAGCAAACAGATTACAAGATGAAGAATATAGTCTGAAAGAGTTAATGCTGGTTACAAGAGATGATATTGAAGAAATAATAAAAAAGGGAAAATAAATAAAATAGACATAGATTTAATTAATTTAGTTTGTTGTTAATATGTGCAATTATATATTTAGATCAAAGGAACCCATATAGTTTTACAGGAAAGGAGAAAGCTTTATGAAAAGTTTGTATGAAGCAGGAAAGGAGCAAACAGGTAGTTGGTGCAGTGATACTATTATTGAAATGAAGGAGGAAATAAGCATGAAAAAGGTATTGTTAATGGTAGAGGAGGGTAATATGTCACATATTGTCAATGGGGAATTTGGAGGAACACCTATGACGCAGTCCGAGGAAATTGCTAATCTTACGAAAAGCGTTAAAAGTGGAAAAGGAATGGTAATGGGACCGGGAGGGGTCATTAGACCAAAAGGAGATTCTTCAATTAAGCCGGAGGAAGGGAACTTCACTGAAGTTAAGGCGGGAACTTTCGCAGGAAATCATCCTGATCAGTGGTATGAAAAAAGTCCACTTATTTTTCAAGGAGAAGTTGCAGAAATGAGGAGACAGTATCCGGATGCACAATTGGGCTTTTTACAGTCGACTGGTGATATGTACTGGGTGGTAACGCTTAATATGACCGAAACGGGAATTATCAAACCGTACAAAATAATGTTAATGTATGACAAGTGCCATCCATCGAACTCAAATTATGGGGGTAGCGTTAAGTCGATTTTACTAGATCCGGATGTCACAGAACTTAGAGAACGTGCAAAACAAGCAGGAAGAAAGAGCATACCTCATCTTTTGGGATCAGATAATTCTTTTGTATATTTGTGTACACGCCTTCCGGAGCAGGTTCAGGCGGGAAGACAGAATCTTAGTGCGGTACAAGCGGCTGGTAATGCAGCAGATTGGATATTAGCTTTTGAACTTGGATTGCGTGATAAAAGCGTATGGAACCATAAGTTTTGTGGGGAAGCACACCGTAATGCATGGATTGTATAATTGTTAATGGAAAGAGTAATAGGAGTAGATCATTGATATGCATGTGCCTAAGAAAGAGAGGAAATTTATTATGAAAAGAAAATCAGGTGTTGATAAAAGTGTACCGTCATCTTGTGTTTCGAAAAGAATGACAAGTTCGCTAAAATATGTATATAAGGATTATAAAAAAAATGAAAAGTGTAAACAAATTTTGCTGTCAGACAAGGCATTTGCAAAGATTGTATCCGAAACATTATCATATGGAGAGAATGAAACGGGTGGCGTTTTGATTGGTTATATCAGTAATGGAATTTGGTATGTAACAGATGTAATTGATGCAGGACTTAAACAGGATACGACTCACACGGTTACATATTTTGTATATGATGAAAATTATGTTAACCATAGAATTCAGAGGGAAGGAATGATATATAAATATCAGCCGACATGTTTGGGATTTTTTCATCGTCATCCGAATTCGTTTGATAGGTTCTTGGCTCCAGATGAAAGGACAATGAGAGAGCATTGCAGAACGAGCAAGCATGGAATTATATCAATGCTTGTGAATATTGATCCGCATATGCGTTTTACATTCTATTATGCGTCCAAAAAGAATGAATTATTCCGGGTGTCGTATAAAGTTGGAGATAAAAATATTCCAAAAGAGTTTTTTGAGGTCGCAACATATGATTTAATAGCAGAACGTCTTAATACAAATATTTGCTTAACAAGACCGGATTTGCAGAAAGTTATACATAAAGAAGAGAAAAGTAATACACAGAATCAATTAGATGGCAATTGGAGCAGGGGGCATGGGGCAAAAAAAATAGGAGCGAATACAGAAAAAATGGTCAGTTTTGAATCATCAATGCTGATGACGGATAAGAAATTATTAGAACGTATCGAAAAAATGGATGCAAATCGTTATTTAAAGCAGGACAAGTTGGTGGTTCCAGAAAATCTGATGAAAAATAGTGGGTTTGAGGGACCGTTATATGGTTTTATGCCAACAACAGGAGAGTACACAGTGTTAAGCTGGGGAACAGAAATGGAGCAGGTTCTTGGATCAAAGCTCATTGGTTATAAAATCAAATCAAATGATTTTCTCAAGAACAAAATTAGTGAGGCAGTATCAGATCTTATATTTGTAAAGGACAATACAGGGTGGCTGTATAATGCTGATACGAACGAAATGAAAAATATCGAGTTAGAGGAATATGCATTGACTCAAAGTTTGGTTTCCAGAAATAGTGGATTATTGGAATCAAATTGGATGAATGAGGCTACGGTAGTTATCAGTGGTTGTGGTAGTGTGGGAAGCCTGATTGCGTATCAAATGGCACGATCCGGTGTGGGAACCATTGTATTGATCGATCCTGATAATTTGGAGATTCATAATATTGCTCGTCACCAGCTCAACCTTGTTGACATTGGACGGAAAAAAGTTGATGCTGTTGCAGAAAAACTTAAATTGATTAATCCTAACGTTATTGTCAAAGCATTTGCCAGGTCATTTCAAGATGTGCCTATATCATGTTATATTGAATGTATTCGGAAGAAGGAAAAGACATTATTTATAGGTGCATGTGACAATCGTGTGGGAAATGCAAATGTTTGTCATATAGCTTCAGATTTGGGAATAGCTTTCGCTGCGATAGGCTTTTTGCCTAGAGCGTGGGGGACGGAGATCTTTACCATGCTGCCAGGACAATTAGATTACGAGACTGTTTTTGAAAAACAAATAAAGGAGGCCGTTTTAAGAGAAAGAAGTAATCATCTTTATCTCGATGAGGAAGATAAAAGTAAAGTAACATTTGAGCCGGGATTGGCTGTAGACATTGAATATGGAACCTCTTTTTTTGATAAAATTGTGTTAGATATTCTTAATAGAGATAATGAAAATTATCACATGAGAATCCTGGATCAATTAACACAATATACTTTGTTGCCGGGAACACAGGATATTCCCGATGCATTTTATAAAAAGTATTTACAACCGTTGTCACCGATGCCAATTGAGCTTGATGCAACCTATTATGAATTGGAAAATAGTTAAAATTTTGGATTAGAGAGGATGTGGTTGCATGAATAAGCACAAGATGTTTTTGTACTTGTTTAGTGGTATATCAGTGGTTCGGGTTTTGATCGAAATTTTTTTTAAGAATTGTTACATTAATCGACATATGTGGTTAGTGTATGCATCCTATTTTTTAATAATTGGTGTTGTATTATTCGCTAATTTTCCAACTGTACCTTTAGCTTGTTCTGTCAAAAAAGTTGAATGTATAATGTTGGGGGATGGAACATTAACGCAGGAAATTTTTGATGCAAAAAAGCAGAGTGCGTTTTCGCTGGTTTGTGAAACAGAACTGGGACGTGCCTATTCTTCTAACAATGGCGAAATGATATATACAAAATTAGTCAAGATGAAATGCGAAAATGATGATACAGTGCTCTCGTTGTTTATATATATCTTTTTATATACTTTAGCAGGATTATGTATATACGACATTATTGAAGGGGTAGTTCAAGGAACGATTGATATAAATATACCAATTAAATTGGTGGCTGATAAGTTAAAAACTTTAAATGTTTTGTCAAGTCGATATGGGGTGGTAAATCAACTTAATTATGCGTGGGAATGTATAGTACATGTATATGGAAATTTTATTAAGTATTTTGAAATAGGAGTGCGTTTGATTATGGAGGTGGTGTCATGAGTATATTAATTATAGCAGTCATTGCAATGATGGCGGCAGCGGTGGTAAATATTATACTTACGGAGTCTGTGAAGTATTGCAATTTTTCAAATATGACTGCGTATACTGAAATGACAGTTGCAGGTTCTGTGTTGATGTTTTTGAGTTGGATAGTCTCGTCTCAAAATGAAAATTTTGATCTTAAATGGGTACATGTGACAGCAATTGTCTATGCAAGTGTATTTTTCCTAGATGTTATTGAAACTGTTCGATTAACCGGAAGCAGAAATAATGATCAACGAGACATATGCGCAAGATTAAAAAAATCTTCAATTGTAATAACAATTCTATATTTCGTTTTTAGTTATCTGATATCATAATTAACTATCAATTATGATAATTAATGGGCTACTGTAACATTGATTTGACTATAAAATTTTCGAATTATGAAGATGTAGGACTTTTATGAGATACTCTTTTGTTTCATTAAAGAGCATGTCTTATTAAAAGTCCTATATTTTTTGATTAATATATACTGGAAGTCTATTAATTTATTTAATGTGTACATTCTGTAAAATATAATCATAAACAAAAGTTGAGGAGATTAGCTTATATAAGCGGAAAGGAAGGTATAGTTATGGATACTACAGTAAATATGGAATTAGTTTCGAATGAGATGGAGGTAAAAATGGAATATCCTAGTCCTTTTGAGTGGAGGGAGGGAGAATGGATCGAAGAAGAGGATTTATCGAATGGTGGTTTTGGGCATTATATTGATTTAGATTCTTTAGAGAAATCAATTGTTTTGGCAATCAATCAGTTATTAGTTGTAAACAAACAAATTTTGAAAAAATATTTGATAAGAGAAGGCATAGTTGTCAATGATCGTTGCTTGGCAAAAGAATTAAAAAAACTCACAGAAAATCACTATCTTCGCAGGTATGCTTTTCACAATGCTAACGGTTCAGTAGGGTTGATGAGAGTATATGCGGTAGGACGGAAGGGAAAAGGATTTCTTATATTTAATAAACACAAGATGAGACTAGAAGGTTATATTTCTAATAGAAATGCAACACAAATCAAAAAAATTTTATGTGCCAATCAAGCTGCTTTGGGAATCGCTGGCAATGATAATAGTATGGTGTTTCAGACTGCTAAATCGTTTTGGTATGACAAAAAGAAGACAGGCCATACCAACAAAATTTTTAGAGCACTTTCATATGTTACAGATAATAAGAAAACATACATTATACAGCCGATTCGCAATGACAACGAAAATATAACTGAACTTTTTGACAAGCTGTCTCGAATTGATATCGTATTGAAAAAACTTGGACCGGATGCCATGCATATTGGCAATGATGTTACAGTAGTGATTGTCGCGGAAAACCAGTTATTAATGGAGCATATTAGAAAAGTACTAAATAGTAAACACTATTTGAACTTTCGATTGGCAGTTTCTTATGATCGGCTAGTCGGGTCAGAAAAGGAAGTTGTAGATAAAATATTCTATATTAATCCAAAATCATTTTGGACCAAGGTGTTTCATATGTGCTGATTTTGGAAATATAGGGGACATAAAGACGAAAGAGGTGAAAAACTATATGTTAGGATTATTAGGAGATTTTTTAGGGATAATAATTGCATTTGCTGTTTTGTTTGGAATTTTATGTACTATTACAGGCGAGGATGCTAAAGGAGTTACAATTATTACAAATACGGTAACGGCAATGATATTGTATGCAGTTATACTTTCAGTATTTAATTTTGACGGAACAGGAAACGGTGTTTTTCGTTCTGCAATTCCTATGATAAAAGGATTAGAAAGATATGACTCGGTATTAGCATTTGTTAAGAACGCTCCTGGTGACTTCGCAAAGAGTTTTGTGGAATTAGTTACACTGTCACTGATAATCTCTTATGTTTCAAATTTACTTAGCTTTCCATCTGCGGGGGCATTTGGAAAGATAACCTCAAGAATAATTTTGGTTTTCGCTGGAATTATTATGTATGGAGCTGTTATGGATAGCATTTCAGAAAACGTAGTTATAAAATGGTGTGTGTATGCTGTAGAGTCATTCATAACAATTGGCAGCATTGCATATACACCGTTGATGTTGGCTGCAAATCTTACAGGATTAAAACATGATAATTGGTTGTTGATTTATTTGATTAATGCGTTACCCAAATGTAAGTTAGGAAAGGCAATAAGTGCAGCAATTAGTTCAGTGATAATGTTTCTAGTGTTGGCTGTTATATTGGAAAATCAATATGGATCTATAAAATACATATTAAGAGGTGGAACTGCTATACTCGAAACGATGGGTGGGATAGTAGTCATGTGTATGGGATTGTATTTTATGCTGGGTTGTTTGAAGGCGGGAAAGAGATAAAGATTGAATAGAATCTCAATTAGTATTTAGACTCTACATAATTATTATATGGTGCAATTTGATTATTATCAGTTACTAGTTGTTTGTGTCATTATATATGTAAAGAAACAAGAGAAACTAGATAAGTTCTTGTGCGACTAACTGTAATATGACGCAAGATAATACAAGAATTTAGATAATTGGTTTTTGTTATGGTATAACAAGCCCTGAAGGAGGAATGCATTATGAGAAATATTAAAAATGTTGTTGTTGATTTTGAGTTTTGTAAAGTGAACAAAAAGCAGAGAAGCTTGACGGGAACGCACTTGTATCAGGAAATCATCGAATTTGGTGCAATCATGTTGGATGAGAATATGAATGTAATCGGAAAATTTCAGAAATTTGTCAAGCCGCAGTATGGCACAGTTTCTGCTTTTATTTCTAATTTGACCGGAATTGCACCGGACATGCTGGAAGAGGAGCAGCCGTTCAACGAGGTTTTAACGGAATTTCTTCAGTGGATCGGTAATACTGATTTTCAAATGGCATCGTGGTCTATGAGTGATTATCGTCAGTTATATGAGGAAATTTGTGATAAGTGTGCTGATGAGGATTATAGTTGCATATTCGACGGCTGGAGGGATATTCAGCGTGAATTTGGAGATAGAATTGGATATAAGGCTGCATTGTCACTGGAAAATGCCATGTCGGCAATTGATGAGAGATTTGAGGGAAAAGCTCATGATGCGTTAGTTGATGCAGAAAATACGGCGTTGCTTGTGTCATTATTAGCAGACAAAAAGCAATTTGATATAAGGACAAAAACCATGCAGGAATTGTTGAAACCCTCAGAAGAAGAAGGAACTACTCTGGGCAGTATGTTCGGTGATCTATTTGCTGAGTGGGGATATGCTTTAGGATGAGTAGGTAGACTGTTTTACAGGAAAGATAGGTGAATAGGATGAAAAATAAAATTATACTTTTAGTAGAAATACCTTCAGCGTGTGGAGGCAATGCTTATGTATTGGTAGATGAAATGATTCAAAGAGGATTTCGGTATATGCCTATGGTTACAACGGAGAAGGATAGTCAAAACATTCCTAATTCAGAGGCTACTTATATTGATACAGATAAATTTCAGATTCTGTTATTAAAAAAGCAAATTCCATTATACGGAGAAAATAATGGAATATACTGGGGAATAACTAATGATATTATTGAAAATTGTACTAGAGATACGGGGAAAAAATATTTTACGCGTTTGAATTTAGATAAGGCGTTGCAGCTAAAAAAAGAAGATCCCAGTTCCTTTGCAATCGTGTGTATTTTCGAATATGTTAATATACATACGCCTCTTCCGGTATATGATATTGATATGTATATTTCTGGAACCTCTATTTCAAAAGCGGATATAGACAGAAGATTGGCTTTAATTGATGAGTTGGTAACTGCAGATTTTTTTTGCGAGTATAATAGAGATGAAAATAGTGTGACTCCAACGGAAGAAATTATAGACGCATTATATTACAATAAGGAACCTGAAAAAAATCTTTCGGTTGAGGCGTCCAATATAGTGATGGAAGCGATGTTGGGACAAAAACTTAAAAAATTCAATACACCGTATTCATTTAAGATGCTTGGAAAAAAGAGTATCTATAAATTGCAGATAGATAAAAATATTTCTGCATGTTTTGATATGCTTCATCATGGCAACGTATAATGGCTCAGTTGTCAAGACAAAAATTTAATATTTTTATAATGAACTGATAT
>OJME01003152.1_pt1 | contig 9900 bp, 12 predicted proteins | sample 1597151 | NCBI WGS metagenome assembly OJME01 (sample SAMEA2452118, study PRJEB22498) | human gut metagenome | biome: human feces; feature: human gut; material: feces | place: Australia | collected 2012
TACAATCTGTTCCACTTCTTCATCCATTGCTCCGATAATTCCTATCATAATATTCTCCTTTTTATTTACTTGTCAGCAGTGAATATGAAATCGTGCTGACTTTATCGTTATTCATGACAAATGTCAGGGTCATTTTATCCTTAGAATACGCATAGGTGTTGCCTGCTGCAACGTAATCCGTGCCGTATGCCTTTGTCACTGCCGCAAAGCTGTCACCGATTTTAATACCTTCTGCCGTATTTACTGTATCATCTTCGAGTGTAATTGTATAGATATACTTTTTGCCGTCTTTTTCATACGTCTGTAAGGTAAAGCCGTCATAATAGTAAAATGTATCTTTTCCTTCGAATGCACAGCTTAATGCCTCATATGTGCCGCTAGGCGGTGCTCCAAGTGCATCTGTTACCGTCTGGGCATCTTCATTAATATAAATCTGCTGGTCACCTGTGGTAAAAATGTAACCGCTCTGCTGATTTTTTGCACTACTGCCGGATGCTGTGCCGCAGCCTGCAAGTGAAATTACGGTCACTGCAATACACAGCGCCGTTATCCAAAATTTTTTCATCAATCTGCTGTTCCTTTCTCTGCTTCATATCGTTCTTCCATTTCCTGCCAGTAGGATAAAACCGCACTGTCCTGCCTGTGATCAGGCAGATCACATTCTGTCCGCAGAATCTGTCCGAAATAGCGGGAAAGCTTTTCCGCTCCCCACACATTTAAGTGCAGTCCCGCATCATAAGTATCGGTTGTCAAATCAATCCCGGATTCCTGAATGGACTCCAGAAAATTGTAATACGGCAAATCCTTCTGCGCGGCATAATCTTTGATCTGTTCTTCCCATTCATCATACCACACCGGATAAATTGTCGGTGCTTTCATCAGCACTAGACGGATATTTTTTTCCTTGCAAAGCTGCGTGATTTTATCCAGATAGTCCCACGCATTTTCACCAAACGAATAATCGGCAAGCGGCGTCTTTCTCGGCTGTGTCGTCACACCCTTTCTCTTCGTCTGCAATAAATATCCGTTATACGAAACCATATCTTTTGAAAACATATACCGGAAATCTTCTTTTGTCAATGCACTCCACCGCGAATGAAACCGAAGCAGTGGAAATACATAGCTTATAAAACTTTCTTTTTCTGTCATGGAAGCCCGTATGGATGCCGCCTTGCTGTCCGACCACTTCATGCCGTCTAAGGTCATGCGGTTATACGCTTCATTCTGCGGTTCATTGTACTTCATGGACAGCACGTTAAACACGACCGCCTTTGGTGTTTCATACCGCAGGGTTTCTTCCAATAAATAATACGACTGCCAGATCAGCTGCTGCGCGCTGCCGCGGATATAGCTTGTAATGCCGTATTCCTGCCAGAGTGTAACCGGAGAAATATTTTCATAAACCTCACAGTCCCCGATAAATATGACATCATTGTTTTTCGGTGCTTTATAATACTCGGCAATGAGTGCGCCTTCCTTTACATTTGACATATACTTTGGCATGAGCAATGCCTGGGCAAAGTACAGGGCAAGGACAGAAAGCACCATAAGAACTGCCACAATGCCTAAAGTTTTTATTTTACTGCGTACCATTTCTGTCCTTTCTTCATTATAATACACGGTTTAAAGCATGAAACCGCCGTGTCTTCCCAAACCTCTTTATGTACAAACATTTTTTAAAACTGGTTATATATAAACTGATTCGCATCGTACCCGATTCCGTACGCGCCGAAAATTAAAATGGCAAATAAAAGCGCAAAAACGACAAGATACTGCACTGCCGCTGTTCTTTCATAAAACCGCTCCCGGATACTGCCTCTCCGCTGTTTTAAGCTGACACACAGCACCAGAACAACTGCCACTGCCACAACCGCATAATCCGCCGCTGTCAGACCGAGCTGTAACAGTCCCTTCATCGCCGCTGTCATATTCCAGTCCGTAAACATCGTCCCAAACATTTTAAAAGTCAGCCCGACATTCCGGTAACAGTCCAGCATACGCAGTGAGGACATCAAAAGCACCGTGCGCACCACCTGAAAAATACGGTAGGCATATTTTTTTTGTATGCCCGGAAAACGTTCGTGAAATTTTTCATAAAGCGGACGACATTCCTGTGAAAGCAGAATGACTACGGCATTTAACAGCCCCCACACAATGAAATTCCAGCTTGCGCCGTGCCAGATTCCCGTGGCAAACCATACCACCAGTGTTACAAAATACACCGGAATCCGCCTGCCTGCCGCCACGCCGAAATGTTTCCGGCAGAATGTAGACATTGACAGCACCGGCATGGACGCAGACAGCGGATAAAACAGATAATCCTTAAACCACGTTCCCATGGTAATGTGCCATCTGCGCCAGTATTCCGCAATATTTTTTGAAAAATACGGTCGTTCAAAGTTTTCGGCAAGCTGTATGCCAAACATCTGCGCAATACCGATTGTAATATCAATGCCACCGGTAAAGTCGGCATATAATTCTGCCGCATAAAAAAGCATGCCGCAAAATACGTAGAATCCGCTGTAAATATCCGGCTGTCCCACAATGGCATTGACCGCCACCACGATACGGTCTGCGATGACCAGCTTTTTAAAATAGCCCCACAGCACACGCTCCAGCCCGAACCACACCGTCCTGAAATCAAACCGGTGCGGCGCATACAATGTCTGTGACAGTTCGCCGAAACGACTGATGGGTCCCTGTATCAGCTGCGGAAAAAAGGACGTAAACAGCGCCATTTTAAAAATATTTTTTTCTGCTTCGGCCTTACCGCGGTAAACGTCAATCACATATCCCATTGTCTGAAACGTATAAAAGGAAATGCCAAGCGGCAGTACCAGATTCACACGGGCAATGGAGTGTCTGCCGGTAAACAGCGCCGCAATGCCGTTTACATTGGCAATCGCAAAATTCGTATATTTTAAAACCGCAAGAATTCCAAGATTCACAAGAAGACAACCTATAAAAATCATGCGCTTTTTACGCTTTATCTGCTGTTTGTACGCTTTGCGCTCCTGCTTTGACCAGACTTCTTTGTGTGCCTTTACCGTGTCATCCATGTGGTACTGCACCGCAGACATGATACGGGCGGCGGCATATGAGGTCACAATCGTAACTCCCATAAACAGCAGCCCGTAAAGCCCAGAACGTGCGTAAAAAAATACATTTGCAACAAGCAGTAAAACCCACTGAAACCGCACCGGAATCAGATAATACAGCCCCAGCACACACGCTAGAAATGCCACAAATTCAAATGATGTAAAAAGCATGGTTATTCATCCTCTAAACGTGTAATCAGCGCATACAGCGCCCGTGCCGAATTAAAGTTTTCCGGTCCTAATTCATCTGCCGGAATGACAACATCAAACCGGTTATGCACCTCGGCGATAATCGTAATCATGTCAAACGAATCCAAAATCTTATCCGTAATCAATGTGGTACAGTTTTCATAATCCACATCCGGGTGCAGTTCTTTTAAAATTTCAATTAATTGTTCCATATTTCTTCTATTCTCCAGCATACATCTCTTTTAATTTCATGCGGTCGACTTTGCCGTTTAAGGTCAGCGGCAATCTATCCACCTGTCGTAAAACGCCCGGCACCATGTAGCGTGGAAGACGCTCTTTTAAAAAGGCAAGCACCTCTGCCGGCTGTACTTCTCCCGCATAAAATAATACAATTTTTTTCTTTTCCTCATCATAAATACAACAGCCGCCTGCGATTTTTTCCATGCAGTTTACACTGCCTTCAATTTCACCAAGTTCAATACGATGTCCCATATGTTTAATCTGATAATCCTTACGGGAAGCAAACATTAATTCTCCGCGGTCATTATAATAACCCAAATCTCCGGTCTTATAAATAATCTCCGGATAGTCCTTATTGAGCGGATTCTGCACAAAACTCCCGGCAGTCTTTTCCGGCTGGCGGTAATATCCCATGGTCACCGCCGTTCCACGGATACAGATTTCGCCCTTTTCTCCCTGCGTTACTTCTTTTCCATCTTCATTTAAAAGCAGAATGCCGGTATTGGGAAACGGTCTGCCAATCGGAATCACTTCATCTTCCTTAAATTCCCTGTCCACAACATAATAGCAGGACATTCCGGTTGCTTCCGTCGGTCCGTACAGATTGATGTACCGTGCATTGGGGACATATTTTCTCCAGAGTGCAAGCTGTCTTGCCGGAAACACTTCACTGCCGAATGCAATCGTCTTTAAAGATGACGGCACTGCTTTTTCAAATGCGCCCAGTCCCGATATCATCGTCAGTGCCGGAACAACCCAGCAGATGGTATTAATCTGATGAGCATTGATAAATTCAACAAGCTTCACCGGAAACATAAATAACTGCTTTGGTATCAGGTATGCCGTTGCCGCAAATTTTAAGGTCGGATATATTTCCTTTAAACAGGCATCGACATACAGCGGCGCCTGATTGCCAAACACGGTATCCTCCGATACCTGCAACACTGCTGAAAGATTTTCAATATAATCAATGACTGAACGGTGGCAGGCTACAACACCTTTTGGGATGCCTGTTGAACCCGATGTGAATACAATATACAGTGCATCGGTATCAATGCTTTTTTCGCGGACTGCCGACAGTGCTTTCGTATCCTGCGGTGTAGCTGATATCTGCTCATATAAATATACTTGTCCCTGATAGCCCATTTTGTAAAGCCTATCTGTTGTTGCTTTATCGCAGATTACCGCCTGCGGCGAAAGTGTCTTAAAAATCAGTTCCATTCTGTAAGACGGCATTTCCTCATCAACCGGCACATAATAGCACCCCGCATAAACCACACCTAAAAATGCAGTAATCGTCTGCGGGCTTTTTTCCATAAAAACCACCACCGGCTTTTTATACAATCCATCTTTTAAAAGCACTGTTCCGACAGACCGCGCCTGCATATAAACCTGCCGGAACGTAAGGCTGTCCGTTTCACTGGCATATGCCGTCTTTTCCGGTGCTTTCAGATATGCCGCTTCCAGATATTCTAATACATTTCTCATACTACCTCATTCCGCAGGCATTTTAATGTCGGAGGAATCGCGAGCCAAATCTTATTTGGCTCTGCGATAAAACGACTTTGTGACGCCTGCGGCACAAAGTAATATGCGAAAATCTTTAATTTATGGATTTTCGCATTTGCCTCCATTCCTAAGCGACTTTGTCGCGAAGCTGCGATGAGAAATTCGCGCAGGCGATTTCTCATCTGCAATCAGGGAGATTTGTTTTCGCTCAGAAACAAATCTCCGTGTGAAAATATGCTCTCAAGCATATTTTTCACATTTTCCTCATTCCGCAGGCATTTTAATGCCGGAGGAATCGCGAGCCAAATCTTATTTGGCTCTGCGATAAAACGACTTTGTGACGCCTGCGGCACAAAGTGAAACATCAAGCTACGCTTGATGTGCGAAAATCTTTAATTTATGGATTTTCGCATTTTCCTCATTTCTGAGCGACTTGTCCGCTGCACGCTGCCACCGCCGCCTCCGCCAGCAGTTCCATACAGTCTGTATACGGTACGGCACACGGACATTTTTCTTTTAAATTTAAAATGGAAATTTCCGTACAGCCAAGTACGATTCTTTCTGCGCCGCCGGATACGAGTTCCTGTAAAATGCGGTTAAACGCCGCCATATCCGGCTCTTTTCCCGCTTTTATCCGGTAAATCAGCGCCATAAGGCTTTTTTGTGACAGCGCACCCGGCAGAACACTCTCGATTCCTGCATTTTTTAAACTTTCTTTAAATACACCGCCTGCAATCGTGCCGTCCGTTGCCAGCAGTCCCGCTTTTTTTATGTTCTGTGCCTTTAAGGACTGCACCGTCAGTTCAACCATATTGAAAAGCACGGCATGGGAAAGTTCCTGTTGTATCTGCGTATAAAACGCATGTGCTGTCACACACGGCATTGCAATATAATCACATGCACCGTCTAAAAAATGCGCCGTCTGCCGTAATGCCGTCACAGGATTTTCCGCCTGCGGTCTGCCTAAAAGATACGCACTTCTGTCAGGAATCTGTGTATTACTGTATACAATCACCGGTATCTGCTCCTGGTCGGTATCTGCCGCTGTCATTGCGGTTATCCGTTCCATAAAACAGGCAGTCGCCATCGGTCCCATTCCGCCTAAAATTCCCAGTGTCTTCATTTTCTTTTCCTTCCATAATAAACGGATTGCTTATTGCAGGACAAATTCCGTCTGCGGTGTTGCAGGATACCGGTCTGCGGCAAAATCATAGAAATTCGGCTTTATCTGTGTAAAGTCGCGCACCTGCTTATCCGTCAGCATAAAACACGTAAATCCGTTGGAAATCTGTGTGGCATCAAAATGATACCAGCCTGTCCCAACATTACACAAAATCCAGTAGTGGTGGCTGCCGTCCCCTGCGTTCTGCCGCTCCACACGCATGGTTTCCGCTCCGGCACGCTGTAACAGCACATTTGCAACAGCATAATACGTATAGCAGTCGCCGCCTGTCGTGCCGTTCTGCTCAATATTCTGAAGTCCTGCATACCATTCCGCATCCCAGTCATCTGCAAGGCGCACGCCCGCATACGTAATATTGTTATGTGCATAATCAAAAATGGCTTTTGCCTTTTGTCCGAGTGACATCTGCGGTGTTGTAATCTTTGCCAGTACACTGTCAACCAGCGCATATGCCTCCTGCCAGTCCTGTGCACGTTCCACCACGGTTACGCTTGCATTGACCTTTGCCAGGTTGCCCGCACTGTCTGTTGCCAGATAAGCGATAGGGTACGTTCCCGTCTGTCTTGTATTGACAGACACCTTTTCAACCGTTACATTCACCGGTCCGTCCACATCATCCACGGCACTGACCCCGTCCAGATATGAAACAGTATCCCCGATGGTCACTGTGATGTTATGTACACCGTTAATCTGCGGCGCTGTTTTATCTTTATGCACCCATTCGAGTGTCTGTGTATATTTTTTACTTCTTCCCTTTTTATTTTCCACTACAAACTCAACCGTCTGCTTTCCAATCTGATGCACCGGCATATCTACAAAAGTGACCAGCACCTCTGTGTCATCATACGTTTCAATAAAATCCTCTGCCGATACATCTTCTTCCATATCGAGTACCAGCGGGTGTGTCTTTACATAAATGCCCCGGTTATATACCATATTCATCAGAAAAAATGCGGCAGTTCCTATGATAATCATTGCAATGGACCATTTTAAAACGAGTGCAGCCCCCTTTTTCAGGCGTCGTTTTTTCTTCTTTTTCCGTGCCATTTGCTACTCCGTTTTCAATCCTTCTATGAGCGGAAAATGTAGATTTGACACTCATAGCATTTTATACAAATTTTTCTTCATTGTGCGGCTTTTACCGCATATTAATAATTATACCCATACCACTCGTAATTTGCAACTTTATCCTGTTGATTCCTTACCGGACATCATGGCACAATTATCCTTTGTTTAGATAAATTTTCTTGTATCCCGCTTCATTTTATGATACCATGACAATGCAAAAAACAAAGGAGAGAAAATGATGAATTATAAAACACAGGGCGTCTGTTCACGCGCCATTCATTTTGATGTTGTTGATAATAAAGTAACCAATGTAGCTTTTGAGGGCGGCTGCTCCGGCAATACACAGGGTGTTGCTGCTTTAGTAGAAGGCATGGATATTGATGAAGCCATCCGCCGTATGGAAGGTATCCGCTGCGGATTTAAGTCTACTTCCTGCCCGGACCAGCTTGCAACGGCTTTAAAGCAGTATAAGGCTCAGAATTAATTATGGGAAATGTGGCGCGTTTTAAGCGCATTTATATAGAAATCACCAGTTCCTGTAATTTAAAATGTTCTTTTTGTCAGGAAACCCTGCGCAGTCCACATTTTATGTCTGTCGATGAATTTGCACATACCTTACAGCAGATTCGTCCGTACACCAACTACATTTATCTGCATGTAAAGGGCGAACCGCTGCTGCATCCGCAGCTTGATGAAATTCTTGCGCTGTGCCGCAGGGCAGGTGTAACCGTAAATCTTACAACAAACGGGACACTGCTTGCGCAAAAACTTCCCATACTGCTTGCACAGCCTCCCCATCAGATGAATGTTTCCCTGCACAGCGCAGACGACAATGACTGCATTGACATGGATACTTACATTGCGCAGTTATTTGCCTCCTGTGAAACACTGCTTGCACAGACGGATACTGAGATTTCCCTGCGGCTGTGGAATACCACCGGTGTTCCAACACTGTTCGGAGAAAAAAACTGCGTGATTAAACGACATTTGTACGTCAATGTGCAGTCACCTTTTGAATGGCCTGCACTTGATAATGCGTACTGCAACGACAGGGGCTTTTGTCAGGGACTGCGCCAGCATATGGCGGTTTTAAGTGACGGAACGGTCGTTCCGTGCTGCTTAGACGGCAATGCCGTCATGGCGCTCGGCAATATTTTTACAACACCGCTAAAGGACATTCTTGCCGGGGAACGGAGTGTGCGTTTTATAGAAGGCTTCCGTGCCAAACGTGCCGTTGAACCACTGTGCCGGCATTGCAGCTTTAAAGAACGTTTTTCCCATAAAATGTAGTATTTAACGGATTATTTATTTTTTACACGGCAAGCGTAGCTTGACGTTGGCTATATTGTTTATGAGCAAAAACAAATAGCTATGATGGCAGATGAAAAACCGCTTTCGCAAATTTCTCATCGCCTCTTTACAACAAGCTGCTCAGAAATGAGGATTATTATGAAACGGATTGTACTTACCGGCGGCGGTACTGCCGGACACGTTACACCGAATATTGCACTGCTTCCGAGCTTAAAGGAAGCCGGATATGAAGTTTTTTACATCGGTTCTTATACCGGCATTGAAAAACAGCTGATTGAAGACCTTGAAATCCCGTATTACGGCATTTCTTCCGGAAAATTAAGACGCTACAAAAGCCTTAAAAACCTTTCCGACCCGTTCCGCGTTCTCAAAGGGTATTTTCAGGCAAGGACGCTGATGCGCAAAATCAAGCCGGATATCGTCTTTTCCAAGGGCGGTTTTGTATCCGTGCCGGTTGTTTTAGCGGCAGGACATAAGCGGATTCCGGTTATTATCCACGAATCTGATATGACACCGGGACTTGCCAATAAAATTGCCATGCGTTCCGCAACGAAAATCTGCTGTAATTTCCCGGAAACGGTTCAGTATCTCCCACAACAGAAAGCTGTGCTTACCGGTTCTCCTATCCGGAAGGAACTGTTACAGGGCAATAAACTTGCCGGACTGAATCTGTGTCATTTTAACACAGAAAAACCGGTTATTCTTGTTGTCGGCGGAAGCACCGGCGCCGTAAAGGTCAACAATGCCGTGCGTGCCATTTTACCGGAGCTGTTAAAGGATTTCCAGGTGGTTCATCTGTGCGGCAAGGGCAAAACCGATAAAAGCTTTGAAAATAAAGAAGGCTATGTCCAGTTTGAATATATCAGCAAGGAAATGCGCGATTTATTTGCAATGAGCGATATTGTCATTTCGCGTGCCGGTGCCAATGCAATCTGCGAACTGCTTGCCTTAAAGAAGCCGAATCTTTTGATTCCGCTTTCTGCCAATGCAAGCCGCGGCGACCAGATTTTAAATGCCAACTCCTTTAAAAAACACGGCTACTCCGCTGTTTTAATGGAAGAGGACATTACACCGGAAACACTGCTTGCGGCCGTGCGCGACCTGTATCAGAAGCGCATGACTTATGTCAATAACATGGCTTTAAGCGAGCAGAATGACGCTATCGGCAAAATCATGGAACTGATTACGGCAAATTCCAAGTAATTTTATAAAACTATATAAAACAGAGTGTGATAATTGGATGGCGGAACTGCCGCTTTTATCACACTCTGTTTTTATTTTAAATTTTATTTTTGACGGTTT